>Ga0256839_1000054_pt1 | contig 139804 bp, 124 predicted proteins | sample 354166metaG_FD_185968 | JGI IMG/M metagenome (GOLD analysis project Ga0256839, IMG submission 185968) | Hydrothermal vent microbial communities from Mid Atlantic Ridge, Atlantic Ocean - 354-166 | ecosystem: Environmental > Aquatic > Marine > Hydrothermal vents | place: Atlantic Ocean: Mid...
CCACGGGCCGTCCGATACGGCGCAGGATCAGGTGGTAGAAGGGCGTGTAGGGCAGCATCACCCCCAGCCGGTCGAGCCCCGGGGCGACGGCCTCGGGCAGGGCGCCCGGTTTCGCCTTCAGCAGCACGATGGGCGCCTGCGGGCTGCTCAGCGCCTCGGCCTCGGCGTCGGAAAGCTCGCAATAGCTTCGCACCACCTCCAGGTCGCGGGCCATGAGCGCAAAGGGCCTGGTCGGGCGGCGCTTGCGCCGGCGCAGTTCGGCCACCGCCTCTGCATTGGTGGCATCGCAGGCCAGGTGCACCCCGCCCAGCCCGCGGATCGCCACGATATGGCCGTTCAGGATCATGCCGCCGGTGGCGTCCACCTCGTCGAGCATCGAAAAGGCTTCCGGATCGACCGCACCGCGGCCCAGTTTCTCGATCCAGATCTTCGGCCCGCAGCGCCCGCAGGCCACCGGCTGGGCGTGAAAACGGCGATCTTCTGGGTTGGTGTATTCTGCCTCGCAGATTTCGCACAGATCGAACGGTGCCATGGTGGTGCTGGCCCGGTCGTAAGGGGCGGCGGTGACGATGGAAAACCGCGGCCCGCAGTTGGTGCAGTTGGTGAAGGGGTAGCGGTAGCGGTGTTCGAAGGGGTTGCTGATCTCGGCCAGGCAATCGGCGCAGGTGGCTGCATCCGGGGTCACCGCGCCGCGCATCTCGCCACCCTGCGAAGCCGCGATGCCGAAACTGTCTGGGGCGGGGGCGTCGATCAGCTCGACATTCACGGTCTCGATCCGCGCCAGCGGCGGCAGGGCCTTCTGCAGCTTTTCGGAAAACACCTCGATGCGCTCGCCCCAGATGCGGATGACCACGCCCTCGCCGGTGTTCTTCACGTCTCCCGTCAGCCCCAGTTCCCGGGCCAGCCGCCAGACCGTGGGGCGGAACCCCACCCCCTGCACCTGGCCGCGCACCGTCAGCTGTGCCCCGCTCATGGCGCCGCCCCCCAGATCAGGATGCGGTTGTTGCCGCTGTCGGCCACCGCCAGCGTGCTGCCCCGCGCCGACAGCCCGTAGGGCCAGCACACCGTGTCGCGCCGGGCCACGCCCCAGCCGTTGTCGCCCTTGGCGGCAAAATCCGGCTGGCCGTTCAGCCGGTCGGCATGGGCAGCCATGGCGTTGTCATCCAGCCCGAGGATGCGCGAATTGGCGGTATCGCCCACCACCAGGCGGCGGCCGAGAACCGCCAGCGCATAGGGCATGTTCACCGCCTGCGATGTCGGGTAGTAGGCGCCCAGGTTGGCATCGCAGCCCGCCATGTCGGTCTGGCCGAACAGGGCGTCGGCCGCAGCGCCGTTTTCGCGCGGCATTTCATGCCACAGCATCACCCGGTTGTTGCCGGCATCGGCCACCGCCAGCCCGCCGCGCCAGCCCACCGCCATATGCGGCCAGCGCATGGTGAAATCGCCGACCGGCCCTCCGGCGTTCTCGTCGCGGCAGTCGAAACCGCGCTGGCCCAGCACCAGATCGGCGCCCTGGCCGCTTTCCCGCACATCGTCGAAGACCAGCACCCGCCGGTTGCCGCTGTCGCAGACCACCAGCCGTTCGCCGATGGCCGACACCCCGTAGGGCCAGTGCATGGTGTCGGCGCGCGGCGCATCGCGCCCGCGGTTGGCCAGCCCGCCGCCCATGTCGGCCTGGCCCAGCACGATGTCGGCCGCATGCTCCGGGCCGGTGGGCAGTTCGCGCCAGATCAGCACCCGGTGGTTCCAGGCATCCGCCACCGCCAGCCCGCCGCGAAAGGCGCAGATGCCGGTGGGCACGTTCAGCGTGTTGCCGGCCACCGGCCCCCTGGCGTTGCGCCCCTCGCGGCCGAACTCCGGCTGGCCCAGCAGGATGTCGGCCGGTGTGTCGTCGGCCTCGGGCACCCGCTTCCAGCCCAGCACCCGGTGATGCCCGGTATCCGACACCCAGAGCGAGCCGTCCGGGTGCAGACACACGCCGCGCGGCCCGAACATGCGGTGCGGCTCGGGCGAGATCGACGCCACCAGCGCCCCGCCATCGCTGCCCAGGATCACCCGCGCGCCCGCGGGCTCCAGCAGCGGCCGCCCCTGCGTGACGCTGCCGGGCGCCTTGATCGGGGCGAAGGATGGCGAAAGCGATACCCTCATTCGACGATCCTGATCTCGATATTGTGGCCCTTGACCCGCACCCCGTGGGGCTGCAGCTGCACCTCGGGCGCGGTCAGGCATTCGCCGCTTTCCAGCGCGTAGCGGAAGCCGTGATAGGGGCAGGTGATGATCGCATCCGCGATCTCGCCGCCGGTCAGCTCCAGCCCCATGTGGGCGCAGGCGTTCCTGAAGGCGCTGATCCGGTCGCCGAAGCGCGACAGGATCACCGAGTGCCCGTCCACCTCGACAAAGCGGGTTTCGCCATCCTGGAGATCGGCAAGCGTCGCCACCCGGCGCCATTCGTCGTCCTTGTAGTTGGCAAAGGGCGAGGTGAAGCTTACCGTCTCCGCTCCGCCGCCGCCCAGGCCCCTGGCCTGCCTGATTTTCGTGATTTCCGGCACATGCTCCTGGATCGCCTTCTTGACCCCGGCGTAAAAGGTCAGCTGCGAGGCCGGGCAGCCGTCGCAGGCGCCCAGAAAGCGGATCTCGGCGCTGTCGCCCGTAACCGAGACCACCTCGGCGTCGCCGCCGTGGCTGGCCAGCATCGGGCGCACGGTTTCCAGCGCCGCCTCGACGCGCTCGAACAGCGATGGCTTGAGGATGCCGTGGCGGCGCAGCACCGCGTAGACCACCTCGTCGGCGGCGGCTTCGCGCAGGGCAGGGCCGAAGCCGGGCACCTCGCGCAAGTGGCGGATCAGCCGGCGGAAAGCCTCGGCGTTGAGCGCATCCACCGCCGCCACCAGCGCCTGCGCGCCGCTGCGGGCGGCCTCGTCCCACTGCTCGGGCAGCGCTTCGAGCGCCTTCAGATCGCCGAGCAGGCGGTCTAGATCCGGCGCGTCCTCGGCCGCCGCCCCTGCGGTTGCGGCATCGGGCGCTTCGGCGCGCTTGGCTGATCCTCCATCGGCCATGGTCTCAGGCGTATTTCAGGTCTTTGAACAGGATCGGCTGGATGAACCCGGCCACCGCGCCGGCGGCGATCGCGCCCAGCCAGAGCGTCGTCAGCTTGCCGACGACGATCCCGGCCACGAGCCCGATGAACACCCCGAGGATCATCTGGCGGATGACTTTCTTGTTTTCTTTGAAAAGCTTGCCCGCAAAGAAGAGTTTTGCGGAATTCATTGCCATGCCCAGCATGTGTTCCTCCTATGCAGTGCCGATACCGGCAAGGATGATGGTAGTGATCACGGCCGCCGCGCCACCGGCCAGCAGGCCGTAGAGCGCCCCCATGTAGGCGGCCAGTTCACCGCCCAGCGCTTCCTTTCCGATACGCAGCCCCGAAGCCGCGCCCGCGACCAGCGCCGCGAGGATGCCTCCAGTCAATGCAAGGATGATCGTCATGTATGTTTCCCCGTTCTGTTGGTGCCTGTTGTTCATTGCAGCCCGCTGCGTTCCAGGACGCTGGACGGGCCGAGCGCCTCGCGCAGTTCGCGGATCGCCTCCTCCACGGCTTCGGCCTTGTCCGTCACCTGCCGTTCACGAAAGATCTGGCGGGCCTCCTCCAGCAGCGCGATCGCCTTTTGCAGGTTGTCGCGGTTGCCGGCCTCGGGATTTTCCGGGTCGTCGGGCAGGTTGGCCAGGCAGTTGGCCTTGTTGGCGATGGTGTTGGCATATTCCTCGGGCATGTCATGCAGGGTGCGCACCTTCAGCGCCTCGTCATAGGCTTCCAGCGCGCGAAAGCCGTTTTCGATGCGGTGCGACGAGGAAACATACTGCAGCGCGTTGCCCAGGTTGTTTTGCAGCATCGCGTATTCCACCGGGTGATCGACGATGTTGATCACGCTCAGCGCCTCCTGGAAGGACTGAACCGCCAGCGCCTCGCGCAGCTTGCCGGTCTGATCGGTGAAGGGGATCGACAGGAAGGCTGTGGCGAGGTTGCTTTGCAGAATGGCGAATTCCTGCGGGTAGTTTTTCTTGTCGAAGGTGCGCAGGGCGCGCTGATAGGCGCTGATCGCCTTCTGGATCGGCATCAGCCCCAGCCCGGCCAGGCTCTGACAGATCAGGCCGAGGTTCATTTCGGCTTCGGCGATCTCGGCATCCGTGCCCTCGGCGGTGAGCGTCGCCAGCGCGGTCTCGATTTCCTCGCGGGCCTGTTTCAGGGGGGCGGCATCGTCTCCCGGCATGGTCATCAGCGCCGTGGCCATACGGGCCCGGATGCGGGCCACCCCCAGGGCGTTTCCTTCCGGGGCCAGCGCGATGGCGCGGCGGTAGAGATCGACGGCGGCGCGCAGATCGTCGGGGCGCTCGGGCTTCTGCTGCAGGCCCATGGCGATTTCCATCAGCATCTCGGCCTTTTCGGCCGCGTCGCCGGCTTCGCCCTCGACCGCCCTGAGGGCCGCCTGAACCTGCTGATCTGCCCGGCTGCTGATGGTCACGATTTCCCCCTGCGTCAGATATGCCGAATCGGCTCGGCCTTTACCCTTTGACCCACTTAGAGCACCGGGGGGAATTTAGTCAACTTTCTTGTTGTTTTGTAAACTTTACTTGCAGCGCCGCGGGCAGGTCGGCGCAGAGCGCCCCGGCCTGGCTGTCCCACCGCGCGGCAAGGTTTTCTGCTTCCAGGTCAACCAGTTCCATGTCCTGAAACACGTCGTGCGCCTGTGCGACGCGGTCGCCTGCGGCGTTGCGGATCTTCAGCAGACAGCCGCCGGCGGTGGCCTGGTGCACCGGCAGGATCATCAGCCGGCCGTCGCGGATCAGCACTACCACCGCGTCGATGCCGCGAAAGTATTTGTCCACCAGCGCCGCCGGCAGATAGACCGCACCGGCGCGCACCGAGATGCCGCTCACCGCGCCGCCTCCCCGCTCAGCCATTCGCCGGCCATCTCGCGGATGCGCGCGGCGACCGAGCGCGCGGCGGCCTCCACCGGCGGGCTCAGCGACAGGCCCAGCTCGAGGCTTTCGGCCTCGATCAGCAGCACCGAGACATGCGCCGGAAAATCGTCGCCATAGATCCGCCGCCCGGCGTAAAGCGCGTTGTCCCAGCGGAAATCATGCAGGTTCAGGCTGGGGGCGGGCGGGTTTTCAAGCACCGCGCCGGGCACCTCGTGGATGGCGCCGGGGCTGCCCTCGGGGATGCGGGCATCGACGATCACCAGGTGGGTGGCGCCGCGCGCCCGGTAGAGCACTGCCATGCCGTCGGTGCCGGCATCGAACAGCCGCACCCCGGCGGGCAGGGGGGGATCGCGCAACAGCGAAATCACGTGCGGGCCCACCCCGTCGTCGGAGCGGTTCGCATTGCCGCAGCCGATCACCACGATATCCGCGCCCCGGATGCCGGCGGGCGCGTTCATATGCGCCACAGCCGGCAGGACCAGTCGGGTTCCACCGGCAGCATCAGTTCCGGCAGTTCGCAGAACCGGGCGTGCACCTTGTAATACATGCAGGTTTCGCAGGGCTGCTCGATGCCGTCCGCCTCGATCACGTGATCGGTGAAGCCGGCGATCACCAGCTTCTTCTCCAGGTTGTCGCCGGCCTCGCTCTGCAGCCTGGCGACGACCTCGTTCACCTGTTCGCTGGTCTCGGCGCGGGGCCAGACCTCGGTTTTCAGCCCGGATTTCAGCTTTTCCGCAATTTCGCGGCGCAGCGCGTCGTCATCCATGTCGTCCCCTTAGATCCTCCAGAGCCGGCACCACCAGTCGGGTTTTGCCGGCAGGTCCAGTTCCGGCAGGTCGCACCAGCGCTTGTGCACCAGGTAATACATGCATTCCTGACAGCGCATCTGCTCTTCGCCGTAAGGTTCCAGAAGCCAGCCCGAAATGATCAGTTTCTCGCGCAGCTGGTCGGCAGAGAGCGGCCGAAGCTCGTCCAGCAGCCGCCCGAATTCGCGGTCGGTTTCCGGGAGGGGCTCGACCTCGGTTTTCAGGCCGTCGGCGAACATGTCCTCGATCATCCGGATCAGAATGTCATAGCTGGCCTCTGCCGGGGTCAGGCCGTATCTATCCAGATAGGCCTGCCGCTGCGCCTCGCTCAGGGGTTCTTTCCGCTTGTCAGCCATCCTGCGACCTCCCAGTTGTTCCGGAAGCGATCCGATGGCGGAAAGGGTCGCCGCCGCCGGATGTTCGCAGATGCTCAGGCCGTGCGGAAGCGGGCCAGTTCTGTGCCGGTTTTCGCGTCATGTGCATGCACCGTGCACACCAGGCAGCTGTCGTAGGAGCGGCAGACATGGCCCACCTCGACCGGATCGGCGCTGTTCCTGATCGGGGTGCCGATCAGTGCTTCCTCAATCGGGCCGCGGGCACCGTCCGAGGTGCGCGGGCCGACGTTCCAGGTGGTTGGCGCGATGATCTGGTAGTTGGCGATCTTGCCGTCCCTGACGTCGATCCAGTGGCACAGCGCGCCGCGGATCGCCTCGGTGGCGCCCCAGCCCCGGCCGTCCTTTTCGGTGGGCTTGATATACCACTCGTCGTTCAGCCTGAACTCGCGCAGGATGCGCTCGGCCTCGCGGTAGAGGATGCACAGTTCGTGCATCCGCGCGAAGTGGCGCAGCATGGTCGAGGCGCCGCCCATCTTGCGATACATGTCCAGCACCAGCCCGTCGGAATGCTGGAAGTCCTGGCCCATGCCGTTGCCGGCGATCAGCCGGCGCGCAAGCGGGCCGGCCTCCAGGCGGCCGCTTTCCGCATGCGCCACCGCCGTGGCCCAGGAATACTTGCCCGCCGGGTCGATGGCATTCCTGGCCACCGGATTGGTCACCCGGTCGAACGGGTGCACGGCGCCGGCTTCGTCATACCAGGCGTGTTGCGTGTCCTCGCGCACGAAGGACTGGTCCATCGGCCCGAAGGTATCGGTGGCACCGTCGTAGATGCCCGATTTCATGATCACCGCATCGGCGCGCCCCTCGATGGTCGGGTTCTGGTAGCGGTCCTCGTGCGGCAGGTAGCCCCAGGTCACGAAACGTCCGTGGCCCTTGCCGTAATTGTCCAGCCCGATGTCCTTGGACATGCGCCAGAACATGCCCAGGTCGGAATTGGCGTGTTCGGGCTTTTCGTCGAGCCAGGCTTCGAAATCCTCCAGCGTCTGGATCTCCTCGTAGCGTTCCATCGAACAGCCCAGCCACAGCGGCTCGATCCAGTTCTGGCGGAAATGTTCGAGGATCGACCAGGCGCGGGTCACATCGGTGAGCGTGGGCGAGCACATCACGCCGCCGGGCACCATGAAGGAGGAATGCGGCCACTGCCCGCCGAGCAGGGCATAGATTTCCACCGGCCGGCCGGAAATCGTCACCCCGGCCTCGTAGGAAGTGCCGGTGAACGGCGCATAGCGCTTGACCGCTTCCTCGTAGAAGGGGCTCGCGGCGTAGTTCTCGTTGGTGTAGTCGATCATGAACAGGCCGTAGTGGTGGCGCGGCAGCGACTGCAGTGATTCCACCACCTGCCCGAGATTGCGGGCGAGAATCGCGTTGCGCGGCACCGTGGTGCCCCAGGCGGTATCCAGCGCCCAGGCGGCGCAGGTCAGGTGCGAGGCACCGCAGATGCCGCAGGCGCGCGGCGTCACCACCAGGCCGGCCTGCGGATCTTTGTCCTTCAGGATCACCTCGAAGCCGCGGAACATCTCCGCATGCGTCCAGGCGTTGGTGACTACGCCGTTTTCGATCTCGACACGCACGTCCAGGTCGCCTTCGACGCGCCCCACCGGTGAAATGTCGAGGGTTTCTACTGCTGCAGACATGATGTTTTCTCCTGTTCGCGTTCGTCAGACGACGAAAATGTCTTCTTCGGCCCAGGCCGGGGCGGCGCCCTTGGCGGCGGCGGTAAGCTTGATGTAACCCTTCTTGTCCACGCCTTCGGGCATGTCCTTGGGCACGCCCATCATGGTCTGGGTCTTGAACACCGTTCCCGGCGCCAGATCGTAGAAGGGGAATTCCGGCTCGGTGCAGCCGAGGCAGGGCATTCCGGCGCGTGTCTTGGAGGAATGGCGGTTCCACAGGATCCGGTTGCAGGGGCTGTGGGTCATCGGCCCGCGGCAGCCCAGGTCATAGAACAGGCAGCCCTTGCGCTGGCCGAAGGCCGTGGTTGACACCTTGTAGGCAAAGTGCATGTTGCGCGTGCAGCCGGTCTGGGTGAACGAGGAAAAGAAGGTTCTGGGGCGCTGGAATTCGTCCAGCGTCAGGTCGCCGGCACGGCCCGTGGCCACGGCGACCAGGATCTGCGTCACCCAGTCGGGATGTGCGGGGCAGCCGGGAATGTTGATCACCGGCAGGCCGGATTTCGCGGTAAAGCCGGCGCCCAGCGCGCCGCCCTTTTCGCGCTTGAGGAACTGCAGCCCTTCGCTGTCGGACGGGTTCGGCGCTGTCGCCGGAATGCCGCCCCAGGTGGCGCAGTCGCCGATTGCGACCACGAAATCGGCTGCGGCCGACAGTTCCTTCACCCAGTCCTTCATCGGCCGGCCGCAGAAGCGGTTCCACTCGCCGGTGCCGTTGGGGGCATTGATCACTGTGCCTTCGAACACGAAGATGTCGAGCTTGATTTCACCGGAGATGCATTTTTCGACGATGGCCTTCACCTCGTCGCCCAACTCCAGCCCGAGCGAGGGTTGCCACAGAACGTTGATGCCGAAATCCGTGACCAGGTCACAGGCGCTGGGTTCCTCGGCGTTCAGGAAGGACATGGTGTTGCCCGAGCAAGCCCCCCCCTGCAGCCACAATAGATTTGCCATGTTCATTCCTCCCGTGAATTGTTTCCCGGCCCCTGTAACAGGCTTCGCCTCTCGGTGGCCCGTCATCCGCCATCCGGATGTCTTTCTGGAAAACCTGTTTTGCGCATGGTTTCCATGCACATGTTCCGCGATTCCGGGTCATCGGGCCAATCACGTTTTGCCAGACTGCCCCGGATAATCTGCAACAATGTGCAAACTGAAAACCAGGTTTGCACTCCGTTGCGAAACCATGTTTGCAGGTTGCGGCCGGTGCACCTAGCCGCGACGGCCGCAAACCGGGCATTCGCATTCAAGGAAATAGGAATACCAGATGCCCTTGCAGTTGGCACACCAATGTCCCTTGGCGCCGCGCCCGGACCTGTCCGCTTTTGCCGATAGCGCGGTCAATCCCAGGTTGCGCGCGGGGTTTTTCGTCCTGGCCAGGCCCGAGCGCGAGAACGGAAACGGCACCACCTTTTCGCTGCCCTTGCCCCTGTCGCCCCGCTCAGGCATGGCTGGCATCCCGGCGCAGCCCGTAGCGCCTGATCTTGTTGGCCAGGCCAACCCGCGACAGGCCCAGTTTCTCGGCTACCCGGCTCTGGTTCCAGTGGTGTTCGGCCAGTTCCCGGCTCAGCAGCATCTTTTCCAGGCTTTCGACCTTTTCCTTCAGCGTGGCCCCTTCCGGCATCCAGCCCGCCTGCCGGTCTTCGGGGACCGTCACCCGCCGGATCTTGTCCGACAGGTGCCGCAGGGCGATATAGCCGCCCTGTTCGGCCACCGCCACCATGCGCTGCACCTCGGTTTCCAGTTCGCGCACGTTGCCGGAGAAGGGGTAGCTCTCAAGTTGTTTCAACACCTCCGAGGTCACGCCCAGCACCCGGCGCCCGACCACGCCGGCGTATTTTTCCACGAAGAACTGGGTCAGCACCGGAATGTCCTCGGGCCGTTCGCGCAGGGGCGGGATTTCCAGCATGAACCCGCGTAGCCGGTAATACAGATCGCGGCGGAAGCGCCCTTGCTCGACCAGCTTTTCCAGGGACTTGTTGGAGGCGGAGATGATGCGCACATCGCTCGACAGCACCTTGTCCGATCCCAGCGGCTTGACCTCTCCCTCCTGCAGGAACCGCAGCAGGGCGATCTGGAACTGCGGCGAGATTTCCGACACCTCGTCCAGGAACACCGTGCCTTTGTCGGCAGCTCGAAACAGCCCCAGCCGGTCGGAAATGGCGCCGGGAAAGCCGCCACGCACATGGCCGAACAGTTCCGAATGCAGCGCGTCATCGGCCACGCCACCGCAGTTCTGGCTGTGCATCGGCGAATTCATCCGGGCGGAATTGAAGTGGATCGCGCGCGCCAGCAGCTCCTTGCCGGTGCCGGTTTCCCCCTGGATCAGGATCGGCATGTTGGTGCGCGCGGCGATCTTCGCCTCTTCCACCAGTTCGGCCATTTTCGGGCTGGCATAGACCAGGCGTTCGAACTGCGAAATGCCGCCGGCGACGGAGCCGCCTGGCTCGCGCTCGAAGATCTTGTCATCCAGCGACAGTTTCAGCTCACGGCTCAGGATACGGTGCCGGCGCGCCAGCTCGGTATGTTCCAGCGCTCGTTTCACCACGATCTTGACCAGTTTCGCATCGAACGGCTTGACCAGATACATGAAAGACGCGGTGCGCTCGAACATGGCGATGCCTTCGTCCATTGCGTCACGCTCGAATGCGATGATCCGGGCGCAAGAGGCATGGGTCAGCCGCGAGCGGATCAGCGCATTGTCCTTTTCCGAAACATTGGCGGCCAGATCGCAGAGGATCAGGTCAACATCCACTTCGTTCAGCCGGCGCAGGGCGCTCTTGTCATCCTCGCAGAAGATTATCCTGAATCCCTCGACTTCGCTCAGGGCCTGGGAAACGGTGCTGAAAACCGCCGGGTCGTTGGATTTTACAAGAATCGTCTGAATGTTGCGCATCTTGTTCTCAATAGTTCAGGCGGCACGCCCCCTGGGCGGCCCCGGATCTGCTAATCTAGTTTGCATTTTATAAATGCAGCTTTCAAGGCGTGTCTGTATTTTCTGCCCGGCCCCGCGTCTTGTGTCATCGAAGGAATGAAGGTTGTGCCCGGTTCGATGGGTGTGAACCGGCGTGCAAAACTGCCCCCTGTATCGGGGTAATCGACGCCCATTCGGCTGGAGTCACGAGATTGTTCTCCTCGACGGTGCGACCGAGCCGTCAAGGTTGTGCATGTTCGCCTTTGCCACAGCCGGATGCCATTCGTTCGGGCTTGTCCGCGCGAGACGCAAGGCAGATGGTGTTTGATGTTCCGGGCACCGTTCAAGGAATGGCGATCTGTCGATCGCCGACCGCCTCGCCCGCCACTGCCAGATCGTCGAGGCCGGAAACGAAAGCTGGCGTTTCAGGAAGCGGGCGTAATGCCTGACCGCGATCCCGCAGGTCCGCCGCAGCTGCGTTGCATGAGGACTGCGCAGTGCCGTTCCGGCCGAAATCGGCGAATGCCGGCAAGGCCTGCATCAAACGGAAATTCCGGGATTCCCGATTAACCCAGATCCGGATGTCCAGACGGCCGGTGCACAATCCCGGATCAGCCTGAAGCCCCCTTGTTCTTGTGATCCGCCACAAGGCGCATGTAGAGCGCGGCAATCATGGACAGGGCGATGACCAGAAACACCGACATCATCGAGGCCCGCCCAAGATCGAAGAAGCTGAAGGCGAGCTTGAACAGGAACACACCGGCGACCACAGTCTGGTTTCCCGGACCGCCTTGGGTGATATAGAACGGAAGTTCGTAGAGGCGCACGATCTCGATGATCATCAACAACCCGACAACCAGGAAGAACGGGCGCATCAGCGGCAGGACAATGTAGCGCAATCGCTGCCATGCGGTGGCACCGTCGATCCGGGCAGCATCCAGCGTATCCCTGGGAATGGTTGTCAGCCCGCCCAGCAGAATGACCGCAACAAACGGTGTCCATTGCCAGACAACGGCAACAACAATGGCGATATAGGCTGTCGGCATTTCAATCGTCCAATTGACAGGATCGATGCCAAACCACTGGAACAATACGGAGTTGATCGCCCCGAAGCGTGTATTGAAAAGCATCCACCACACGATGCCGGCCACTATCGGGGCAATCGCCGTGGGAATCAGGATCAGGCTGACGACCAGGCCCCTGGCTCGTTTGATCGAATAAAGTGCCAATGCCAGAATGAACCCGAGCACCAGTTGCAGGATCAGGGCAGCGATCAGGACAAGGATGGTGATCTTGAGCGAGCCGACAAACTGCGGATCGCCGACCAGATTGCCGAGGTTGTCGAGTCCGCTGAAGCGGGGGGGGATCCTCGGGTTTGGCGAAAACGACTGGAATGCCGTCCACACCATCCAGACAAGCGGCACGATGCCCAATGCCACCATGGCAAGGATGCTGGGGGCCGCCATCAACCAGGCAAAACGTTTTTGTCCACGCATCTTGCATATCCTATTTCAGACCGCCAAAGGCGAGGCCGCGGACCAGAAAGCGCTGCATCACCCCGGCAAAGACGATCGCCGGAATGACCGACAGCAGTGAGGCCGCGGCAATTTCGCCATAGAGCTCGGCAACAGCGCTGCGAAGGCGCGGCAGGTAGACGGTGATGGTCGCCACATCGTCGCCGGCCAGCTGGAAGGCCAGCACATATTCGTTCCAGATGAATATGAAGGTGAAAACCGCGGCAACCGACAGCCCGGGCTTCAGAACCGGCAGAGCGATGCGGGTGAACGCGGTCCAGTATCCGGCCCCATCGATATAGGCCGCTTCTTCCAGTTCTGGCGGCGAGCTTTCGACATAGCCCATCATCAGCCAGACCACGATCGGAATCGTAAAGGTGGCGTAAAGGATGACAAGGCCGAAATAGGTGTCGAGCAGGCCGAATTGCCGGTACATGAGATAGAGCGGAACCACCAATGCGATGGGGGGCAGAAAACGCTGAGACAGGATCCACATCGGCAAGAAACCGCCCCCGATACGGAAACGGCCCAGCGCATAGGCGCAGGCAACGCCAAGAGACAGGGCGATGAGGCTGGAGATGACGGAAATGAGCATGCTGTTGCCCAGAAACCCGATTATCGGTTCGCTGGTTTCGGTTCCGAACCAGATAAACCTGATGTTGTCCAGGCTGAGGTTGGTTGGCATCAATGCGGCAGGATACTGGAAAATGTCATCCCGCGGGCGAAACGCGATCAGGACAATCCAGTAGACCGGAAAAAGGGCAAAGACCAGAAACGCCCCGACCACGGCCCACGCCCAGCTGTTGGCAACATGCCTGCGCAGTCTGCGCATGGTGGAGGATGCCCTTCTCATGACACCCGCTCCTGCCGGTTGCGAACGGAAAGGCCGTTCGCATCGAACAGATGGGCATGTGCGCTGTTGACGCCCAGGGTTGTCAGCGTAGCCGGTGTCACGGCCCCGCGTTCGCGATATTCGGCCACGATACTGTCAGCGCCGGACCTGCCGTAAAGATAGGATGTCGGCCCGAGGCGTTCGTGAATTTCCATCCTGAACGGAATGGAAAAATCACCGCCGGATGCAGACAGATCCTCGGGGCGCACGCCCAGCTTCATTTTTTCCCCCACGGATGCGGTGCCGGCGGAAAACGGCGCCGTGACATGCGACCCATCCGCCAATAGCAGCTTGCAGGAGCTGGCGTCGCTGTCCAACAGTTCGACATTCAGGAAATTGATCCTTGGGGAGCCCAGAAAACTGGCCACGAAGGTATTCACCGGATTTTCATACAGATCAAGCGGCGGGCCCATCTGTTCGACCGACCCATCGCGCAGAACGACGATCCTGTCGGCCAGTGTCATCGCCTCGACCTGATCATGGGTCACATAGATCATGGTTGCATCAAGCCGCTTGTGCAGTTTTTCGATTTCCAGGCGCATCTCGATCCTCAGATCCGCGTCAAGATTGGACAGAGGTTCGTCAAACAGGAAAATGCGCGGCGAGCGCACGATCGTGCGTCCCATGGCAACCCGCTGTTTCTGACCGCCGGAAAGCTGGTCGGGCTTGCGGTCCAGCAACGGGCCGAGCTGCAGGATGTCGGCGGCGGCTTTCACCTTTGCCGCGATCTCTTGCGGGTCTGCCTTGGCGAGCTTCAGGGGAAAGCCAAGGTTCTCGGCAACCGTCATATGCGGGTAGAGCGCATAGGACTGAAACACCATCGCCACCCCGCGCTCGAATGGCGTGTGGTCATTGACGACTTCTTCATCAAAGACCGTATCGCCCGATGTGGCCTGCTCCAGACCGGAAATGATCCGCAGAAGCGTCGATTTTCCGCAACCGGACGGGCCGACAAAGACCACGAATTCTCCGCTGTCTATATCAAGATCTATACCCTTGATAACTTCCACAGCACCAAAGCTTTTGCGGATACCGCGCAAAGACAGAGCCGTCATGTTTCACCCCAGCAAAATTCATGCCCCCGCCGACCGGATGCCGGCGCGGCGGGGGCAACAGGTTCAGCCGCCGATATTCAGGCCTGCGGCCTTGTAGGAGGCCCGCACCTTGGCCCAGGCTGCAATCTGGTTTTCACGACCATAGCGGTCCGTAATGGACTGCCAGCGGTCTGCCGCGCGGTCAAGCGCCGCCTCCGCCGAGTCGCCGTCGCCGGTCAGGAAACCATGCAATTCACCCTGAAGCGCGTCCATGTATTCTCCCGTGCCCGGCATGTTCATTTCCGGAAACCCGTTGCTGATCACGGCTTTTGCCGCATCCAGGAACTCTTGTGACGGGGTCAGAACCTTGAAGGCATCGGTTGTGTAGTCTGTTTTCAGGAACATGTCAGACCCAGATTGGGCATCGTCCATCGACAAGACACGACGTTCCGGTGTCAGCAGCGTCTTGATGACCGCCATGCAGGCATCTTCATTCTCGGTGAAATTGGTCACGGCGGCAACGCGGCCATAGAACATCGAGTTGAAATTCCGGTATATCCCGTCAATTTCATAGCCCGGCCATTGCGCATAGCCGAACTTGGCCATGGTTTCCGGGCCGCCGGAGGATGCGAACCAGGAATTTTCGGCCCAGCCAAGGCGTCCAAGGTCCATATACCACAGCGACATCGCCACATCTTCGGCAAAGATGGTTTCCATCGTCTGGCCCCATGACAACGATGCCGATCCCGGCGGGGCCGTTGCAATCAGAGCCTTCAGATCATTCGCCGCGCGAACGCCGGCCGCATTGTTGAATGCAGGGTTGCATTCATCGTCAAACCAGTTGCCGCCGGCAGATGCCATCATCGGAGCCCATTGCTGTTCGATGAATGCACGATCCCAGGTCGAGGTCTGGAAACCATAGCCGTTCCTGCCGGATCCGGCCCAGTCCCAGCCCGTGAAGAAGGCCGCGATCTGCTTGAAATCGTCCCATGTGCGCGGCAGCTTCAGGTCGGTTCCGAACTGTTCCCGGTATCTGGCCTGCGCCTCGGGGTTGTCGAACGCATCCTTGCGATAATACATCATGGCAACGTCGCCATCGACAGGTATGGCAATCGTATCCCCGCCCCATTCGCAATAGAGCTTGCGGTAGGCATCCGAGATGTTGTCGAACAGCGCCCCGGCATCATGCTTTTCTATCAGCTCGTCCAGCGGTTTCAGATAACCGGCCGATGTCAGATCGCCGTTGTAGCGCGGGAAATGCATGACCATGTCATATTTCCCGCCCCCGGCATTCAGGTCCTTGAGGGAGTCCTGATAGGATGTCGGGTCAGGGCTTTCCAGAAGGTTGAGCGTGATGCCGTAGGTTTCCTTCAGGAAATCGGTGTGATGGGTATAGATCGGCAGGATCTGTCCGGGGTGGGACATGATGTTCAATGTCACGTTATACATTTCCGCCCTTGCCGGCGCCGCAAAGCCCGCTGCCGCCAGAGCGCCCGTCGCAGCCGAGTATCGCAGAAAAGCCCTGCGGTTCATTTCTTTTCCTTGTGTCATCTTGACCTCCATGTTTGACATTTTGTGGCTTCGCCACGGGGTTTCCTGCGGATACAGGCATTCGGAATCCGGCGGTTCAGCTTTCTCGGGGGTTGCAGATGTCGATGACGGATTGTCTCACGGCCTCTGCACTGAAAATCCTGTCGAGCCAGCCATCCCTGAAAATCAATGGCCTGGCCTGTTCGATCGCATGAAGGGCTCCGTCTGAAAACCTGCCTTCGGGGAATGCCCCAAACGCGATGCCCAATTCGATTTTCAGATGGCCCAGCATGAAATCCATCGCTGCGTCTTCCGGCACGCCACGGCGAATGGCCTCATCCGTTGCCTCGCGCAATGCCAGGGCAAGGGTTGCGCCCACCGTCTCCGACATTGCGGGCTCCAGAATGGCGATATGTTCCAGTTCGCAGCGATGCGCCTTCGTGACGGGGCCGTAAATGACCCGCGCAACTTCTTCACACAGCGTATAATGCTCTTCCGGCCCCTGGATAAGCGCACAGACAATGGCTTGCGGCGCGGTAATGCCACCGAAGAAGTCCTTCTGTTCTTCCACACTGGGCGTGAAGGGAAAAAGCGTCGGATGACAGGGATGCGTGCAGAAGTAACTGACATCGGCCCGGTCGGGCATTTCGCCGGCAAAGGGTGCTGCGGCATCCAGAACGATCAGCGCCGCCCCCGGCTTGAGCTGATCGATGATGTCATGGGAAATGGTTCCGATGAGGCGGTCCGGCACCGCAAGAATGATGATATCCGCATCGCGCAGCGCGTTTTCCTGCCCGACCGCCTCTACCCCGACTTCGGCCTCCAGGCGGGTGCGCCCCGCATCCGAAACCTCGACATGATCCACATCGAAGCGTGACCCCTTCAGGTTGGTGGCAAGCCGGACGCCCATCTTCCCGCCGGCCCCCATGAGTGCTACTTTCGTCATGGTTCGATTCTCCTTTTTCCGGCGGTACCACCGCCATGTCTTATCCAGCCGAAATAATCGGGTGTGCCCATCTGCCCGCCCTTGAGCGCCAGTTGCAGACCCTGATATTGCGGGTCTTGCGAATGTGCGTGAAATAGTGCCGCCCCCGGCACGGTGGGCGCCAATGCGGTCAGGGCGAAAATTTCCATCTGGCGGGTGGCATGGCCCGAAGTATCGCCCCCTGAAATCACCACGCGGCGCACCCCGCTCTGACGCAGCAGCCTGTCCAGAACGATGCCGAGCGTCCTGCCGATCAGATGGTTCGCCTGCCCTCTGGGGCAATCGGATGCCTCAGCCGCAGCCCGGAATGCCGGGACGGCGGGATCATCTGGCCCTTTCGCTGAAAAGATCAGCGGATCGCGACCGGCCTTCACGATCTTCCGGGCAACATTCAGCACCCGGTCGATTTCGGATTCAGATCGGGTTTTGCCCGACAGCAGCGCGCAGGCATCAAGGCGAACGGCCTCGAACCCGTTTGCCAATGCCCAGTCGATCTGGGCTGCCGTCACAGACGAAACGGAACCTGAAACCACAATGGTCTGCTGACTGCCGGCAGCGTCTTCGGGCTGACACGGCGGTGCGACAAGGCCCGCGTCCAGCCAATGACCAACCAGCGCATATTCCAGCCCCTGCGAGCCGACAGCAAACAGCCCATCCCCCCGGTTTTCCCATATGAACCGGCCAAGCCGCGCAAGATCGCCCGTGGTGATGGCATCAAGCGCCGTAATCACGCCGCCGTGCACCAGATCAGGCATTTGCGCCGGATCCGCCGCCAGCATTTCCAGATCAAGAAGCCTTATCGGCTTGTCGGTCTGCCTTGACAGATGCCGCGCCACATCGGATTCGGCCATGGGCGTTACCGGATGCCGGGACATGACGGGGTGGCGATCCAGCCGGTAAACCCCGTCGCCCGCCCCGGCAAACAGGTGACCAAAGGCCTGGTATCGCCTGATCGCGGGCGCCGCCAGCAGCAGCGGCACCCAGTCACTTTCGAAAATCGGCTGGGCCAGGTCGATCGCCCGCCCGACCGAGCCGATTTCCGGGGAAGAATCCAGCGTCGAACATATCTTGTAGTGGGAAATCGGGGCACCGAGAGACCGCAGATACGCAAATATTCCGGGCAGGTTTTCCTGCATCCACTCGGGGGGTTGAGAGCGCGAGGTTCCGGCAATGCCGATGCCGCGCATGTCGGGGAAACGGGCCAGTTGCGCGCTGGTCGGAACATCCAGAAACAAGACCGATGGCAACCCGGAAAAGCTCAGCACTTCCATGACGGCTGCCGCACCGGTGAAATCGTCACCATACCAGCCCACGAGAATGCCATCGGGAAGCGCGTTCATGATTTCGCCCCCAATGCGCCGGCAAGTGCGGGGTGATCTACGGCATGGGTTTCAAGCGGAATATCTCTCATGGCCGCATCCCATGCGTCGCGCAGGCTTTGCACACCGGCGGCAGGGCCATCGGGGTGGCCCATGATGCCGCCTCCGGCAGCATAGATCAGATCGGCCGTTCCCAGACGCTTCAGCGTTTCATGAGGCTGGCGAACGGTCTGGCCCGAAGAAAAAACCGGCATCGAGATGCAGGGCTTGTCCCTGAACATCGGCGTCAGGCATTCCCTGGCCGACGCGATCGAGCTTTCACCGGGTTCGCAAAACTTGTTTTGCAACCCGTTCACATGCATGTGGTCGGCCCCGGCCAGGCGCCAGAACTTCTGCCAGGCAATGTAGGACCAGCCCAGCATCGGTGCCCGCGACAGGTATCCCCAGCCGTTACGGTGGGCATGGACCGGCAGCTGACTGTGGCGCCCGAGCGCGATCATGCCGGCAAGCCCTGCCGAATTCAGGCTGGCCATCACGCACGTTCCCCCGAGTTCGAGAACGAGGTCGTGCCGCCGCCGCATTTCGTCAATCTCGCCCGTGAGGTTGAAGGCAAACATCACCTTCTTGCCGGTCCTGTCCGCATGGGCCTCGATGACGCTCATGACCGCCCGGACGCGATCCTCGAACGGGCAGGCAGGGCCATCGGACTGCAATTCGTCATCCTTGATGAAATCGATGCCCGATTGTGCCAGCGTCCGCACCAGGGCAGCCGTTTCATCGGGCCCGAACCCCACGCTTGGCTTGATGATCGTGCCGATGACCGGCCCGGTTTCGACGCCACACAGCCACCGCGTTCCGGTGATGCCGAATTTCGGGCCGGGATAGGCATCGGCAAAGGCTGCGGGCAGACGGATATCTTCGATCCTCAGACCGGAAAACTGACGCAGTTCGAACAGGTTACCGGCAACGGTTGCCATCAGGTTGGGCAAGGATGGCCCGATGTTGTCGAGCGGCCAGGACAGCGTGACCCTGGCCCGTGCATAGCCCTGGCCTCCGCCACTGTCCGCTCCGGGAAGAGACGGATGCGAACAGTATTCGACAACCTCCAGCGCCTCTGTCCGTGCCGCACTGCGAGCCTTCAGTTCGGCGGTTTCGCCGGGTATCTCGGTGAAGGTTCCGGAAGACTGTTCGCCCGCCATGATTTCGGCGGCGGCACGCGGGTCAAGTGCCGTTTCAATCAGATAGTCGGCTTCGATGCGCTGGCTCATGCCCTTTCCTCCACCCAGCGGGGCATCTCAACCGTCTGCCCGCGCGCGGCGGAATCATAGGCGGCAAGGGCCAGGGCAAGCGTTTCGAGGTTGTCCCTGCCGGAAGGTCGGGGTTCGGCCTCGCCGGTCAGAATAGCTGCCACATGGGTCTGGAAGTTGATCACGCTGTCCTGCACATTGTGCCAGGGGCACCCCCCCCAGGGGGGCACGGCAGGTTCGACATCGAAGACTTCACGGCTTCCCTTTCTGTGCAGCGCAAGGCGGAAATCCGTTCCCAGTTCCAGCGTGCCCTCGCTGCCTTCGATCCAGGCCGCGGTCTGCGGAAACGGCTCGGGGTCGAGTTTCGCAAAGAACGAACAGTCGCAAACCGAGGTCGCGCCGCTTTCATGTGTCAGAAGCGCGGTGAAAACATCTTCGCCGCGAACGATCGGATTGACGCTCTGGGTGGCACAGGAAATTCGGGTGACATTGCCCATGAAATGGCGCGCCAGGTCAAACAGGTGCAACCCCACATCCATCAGGGAAAAGCGCTCGATTTCGGCCAGGTAGGGCTGATTCTTGTAGTTGTCATACCCGTGGCGGAACGAAAATCGCGCGAAATGCGGTGTGCCGATCCGGTTGTTGTCAACCAGGTCTTTCATCACCATGAAGGCCTTCTGCCAGCGGAAATTTTCGTGAACCACCAACTTCGTGCCGGCGTTGTCGGCGGCGGCGACCATGGCCTGCGCGTCTTTCATGGTTTCGGCAAAGGGCTTTTGGCAAACGACCAGATCCACATGCTGGCAGGCCAGCTCCACAATCGGGCGATGCGAAGGTGCCGTTGTTGCCACATCAAGGAAATCCAGATCGTTCGCGGCCAGCATCCGGGCAACATCCGTGTAAACCCGCGCTACATCGAATTGCGCGGCCATTCGCCTGGATTTCTCATGGTCAAGGTCGCACAGCGCGACGATCTCGATCCCCTCGATTCCGGCCCAGGCATGCATGTGGTTTTCGGCAAAAAAACCGCATCCCACCAAAGCTCCGCGTCTCTGGGCAGCGCTCATTGGTCTGCCTCCGTTCCCGCGAACACGCAGGCAAATGGTGTCAGGGCAAGGTTGGTGCCTTGCTGCCCGGCCGTATTTTCCAGCCAGTCCGGATCATGGGCTGCGGCCTCGAACTGCGCCGTGTCCAGTACGGCATATTCTGTCGGTATCCCGCTCAGGGAAACCGGGACCGGGCTGCAATTGGCCGCCACCAGACCACCCTTGAAGCGGAAACCGAACACACCGTCCGGCACGGCGGTCAGCGGCTCTGCCCTGCGGCCGGACAGGGCTGACAGGGCCTTGACAACATGAAAGACGGGGAACAGGGACTTGCGATCATGGGTGCCGAAAGGTCCGCCCAGACCGGCGAGGGTGATCGCTTCGACACCGGCTTCCAGAGCCTGCGTGACAACGCCTATGGCATAGGCTGCCGCAAACAGGCCCTTTTGCCGGGGGTCATCATCCGTCATGGTCTTGCGGATGTTCTCCGGGTTCTTCGCAAGGCTTTCCCCATATGGGTTGCCGCGCATCCCTATGGAAAAGAGCCCCAGGCGGCGGGCACGCCCGCCTGCAATCACGCGCCCGCTTTCGAAGATCCACGGCAGCGCTTCAAGCGTTTCAAGAACGGAAAGATCATCGGCGGCATGTACGATCGCGGCATTGCCGTGGGTGATGTAATCTCCGCTGCCGGGGGACGGACGGCACCGATTCAACTCGGTGAAATTCGTCAGGCTGCCGGTTCCGATTTCGGCATCCGGAAAGATATCCCCGGCGAGCGAGGCGCTTTCGTCCGGCGTCAACCCATCGGGCCAGGGGCCATCCGGCTGATGGCTCTTGAGATAGGCCCGGGGAAGGGCGGTGACATGTCGGGGCGCGATGCCCGCCTCCGTCAGCAGCGCGGCGATCCCTGCCATCTGTCGGGCAGCGCCCGGGCCGCTTTCGAGGATCAGTTCGGCGTCGATATAGGCTCCGACCCGATGCGCGGTCATCGCCAGGGCATGCAGGAACTCCTTGCTGCATTCATGATCCTGGCCAATTCGCACGACATAGCCCGAGGCGGGCTGATCCCGGAAACGGGGCCAGCCGGCCTGTGCCGCGATCAGGATATCAGGAAGCGTCCGAGCCCCGGAAGGCTTTGCGGCGTGGCGGTGATGTGTCCGGCTCGCATCAATCGGGTCACCGTCTGCATCGCTCATGCGCAGCCGCACGACCTGCCGGATCGTTTCGCCTTTGCAGAGCTTGAACGGGAACGGCTCTTTCAGGGGGCGGCAATAGGTCTTGAAAGATGCATCCGACCAGTTGCGCTGGTCTTCCATCTCGAAAACATCGCCCTCGAATTCGAACGACACCCTTGCCGGCCCGATCTGATGCGAAAGCCCTGCGATATAAAGTACGGGCTGAACCGGGCTGATCAGGTCGGGAAAGGTCAGCCTTTCGCACGTTCCGCTGGCGTGGCGCACATCAACATGATGACCGGCAACGCCTTTCACCGGATGCAGGATCGTGAACCCGGCCCGGTTGAGCATGACATCCGCACGGGCCTTGAGATGAAAGGTGCAGTCGAGCCTGCCGCATGAGCTCGCAGAAAACTCAAGGCGCGCGCCCAGTGCATTGTCCAGATAGGAATACTGGCGCTCAAGCTGGCAGGATGTCGGTGTTTGCTGCAGGTTCTCCGTGACTTGATCGGGCGAGATCGTCCCCCAGTTCTCATCCCGAAGAGGTGCGGAAATTCCGCGCAGGATTTCGACATCCTTCCAGATCACCTTCCGGATACCTTCCTGCCCGTATGTCAGGGACAGGGGCCCCACGGACAGCCGGTTCATCCGGGCACGGCGCTCGAGCGTTCCGTATCGGTGCAGGATCTTGTCCGGTTCGTTCATGGCGCCCCCAAAGTATTATACTCATTATACCAGTTTGGGGGAGAAATCAAGTTGCCGCAAAATCGTTGGAAAGTTGAGGAAATCCGGCCGCTCAGCCGTGGTGAGGTTTCTTGCTTGCGCTGTGATACAGGGCATTGGCGCGGGTCAGGTGATCACGCATCGCATCGCCGGCCGCATCGGGATCGCCTGCTTCAATTGCCCGCAGGATTTCCGCATGTTCGGCCAGTGTAAGGTTCTCCAGCCCCGGTTTGCGCACCTGTTCCGTATGAAACTCGGCCAGCCAGCCGAAAATGGCTGAAGAAAGGGATTCGAATATCGGATTCCCGCTTGCCGCTGCGATTGCCTGATGGAATTCCCCGTCCAGGGTCATGAAACGTGCCGGATTGCCCTTGTTTTCCTGCTGCCATGCCAGTTTTCTGTGCATTTCATCCAGGCAGGCCGGATTCCGGTTTTCTGCGGCCATGCGAGCCATCTGGACTTCGAAAGTCACCCGGGCTTCCTTGAGGTGTTCCATGGTCGAGGCAGAGTTCTTCAGGACATGGCGCATGGTTTCGCCGAGCTGTCCCACCATCTGATTGAGGGATGGCTCGGCAATTCTTGGTCGTCCACCGTGTCTGATGTTGATCAGCCCCATGCGTTCAAGGTTTTGCATGGCTTCCCGGATTGCAGGTCTGCCCACCCCGTAACGTGCCATCAGTTCCCGTTCGGAAGGCAGCACATCCCCCGGCTTCATGTCTGCATTCTTGATCAGCTCCAGCAGCCGATCCTGTATTTCGTCGGACAGCTTGCGTCGCTGGATCGGTTTCGAGTCAGTCATCATACCAGATTGATAGACGAGTCCGGGATGCATTGAAACGCCCTAAATGGAAATCCGTGCGCATACCGGAAAGGGGCACGGATTTTTGCGGCTGACGCTGTCTGCCGGGATTTGCAGTGAAATCACCTGGCGGTTCGATCCCTTCTGACACCGTGCAGACCACGACATTTCCGCCACCATCGCAATCCGGTCGAAATCGTCGAAAAGCGCGAAAGGGCGTCGGTCGGGTTTCTGGCGGGGGCGTTCGAAAAGGTGGATGGCGCGCGCGGACGCGCCGGGCTCTGGAAGAGGGGATGTTACAGCAGCGCATGTCCGAAAACGCCGAGGCCAGGATGCGGATCGTGCGCCTTGTGGCGGGGCGTGGCAGACAAGCCTTTCGATACGGGACAGCGCACCTGACAGCCGGGTGAAACCCCGGATGCGCCTTTGCGACGGGATATGGACGCATGGCCGCTTCAGGTTTGCATCTTGCCATTCAGGAAACGGAATATTATCTGTGCCATGCGCGGCAGGGGACGTAATGGAACATGACAGGAATGCGTGATGACAGGAACGGTAGTCTTGCCCCCGCCCATCCCTCCTGCGTGGCTGAAGCTGCTTGCCGTGGTGGCCGGGCTGTTCGGCCTGCTGACCATCGTTTCGGGTGGCAAGGTGCTTTTCGGGCCGCCCGAAGCGCGGCTTGCGGCCGGTAACTACGTGCCTTTCGTGCTGTGGTTCAACTTTCTGGCCGGCTTTTTCTATGTGGGGGCGGCCGTGGCCATCTGGCGGGGGGCATCCGTGGCATTCCCGATGTCCGCCTTGCTGGCCGCCGCCACGCTGGCGGTTTTCGTGCTGTTCATCCTGCATGTGATGTCGGGTGCTCCCCATGAGGTGCGCACCCTTGGCGCGATGATCCTTCGCAGCGGTTTCTGGGTTGGCGTCACTGCGGCGCTGTGGTGGTGGAAGGGGCGTGGGCAGGCAGAGTCCTGATCGCCTGTATCCCTTCCCGTTTCCCGGCTGTCCGGGCGATGTTCTTTCGGAGTTCTCGGCATGTGGCGCAAGTTTCTGTTCATTCCTCCCCTGGCCATCGGTATTGCGGTGGTCGTGCTCACCGTGGGCAACCGCCCGGCACCGGCCCGCAAGGCACCCGTGGAAGAGGCCCGCGTGGTGCGCGTCATGGAGGTCAGGCCGGTGGCGCTTCGGCCGCGCATCACCGGATACGGCACGGTGCGTCCGTCGCATGTGTGGAATGCCGTTGCCCAGGTCGGGGGCAAGGTGATTCATGTCCACCCGGAGTTGAAGAAGGGTGCCATCATTGCCGCCGGCACCGAGATCATCACCATTGCCCCTGACGATTATCGCCTTGCCATCGCCCAGGCCGAGGCCAACATCCGTGCCACCGAAGCCAGGCTGGCCGAGATCGATGTCGGCGAAGAGAATACCCGCAGTCTGCTGGAACTGGAACGCGAGGCGCTGGAGGTTGCACGCAGGGATTACCAGCGCAAGAAGGAGCTGGAAGAACGCGGGGCGGTGCCCACCAGCGTTCTGGAGCAGGCCCTCAACCCGCTGATCGCCCAGCGCAAGCAGGTGCAGGCGCTGGAAAACACGCTCAGCCTGCTGCCGGCCCAGCGCAAGGCGCTGGAGGAACAGCTTTCGATCTATCGCAGCCAGCTGGCCACGGCGAATCTGAACCTCGAACGCACCCATATCCGCATGCCGTTCGACGGGCGCATTTCGCTGGTGGCGATCGAGGTCGGGCAGTTCGCCCCTGCGGGAATGCAGCTTGCCGCGGCCGATGGCATCGCCCAGGCCGAGGTCGAGGCGCAGTATCCGCTGCAGCGGCTGCGTTCGATCATCCGGATGGCTGCCGACATTCCCGCCGAGATGACGCTTGATGCGCGCAGGATGCAGGAACTGATCCGCGAACTGGGCCTGTCGGTCGAGATCCTCATTGAAGAGGGCGAGGATCCCCTGATCCGGAAGGGGCGCTTCGACCGCATGTCCGACAGCTTCGATCCGAAAACGCGGACCGTGGGCGTGATCGGGGTGATCGACGACCCCTACGCGCATGTTTCACCGGGGCGCGAACCGCCTCTGACAAAGGGCATGTTCGTACGCATGGACATCCTTGCCCGCCCGGTGAAAAACGTCCTGGTCATTCCCCGTGCCGCGGTGCATGAGGGCAAGGTATTCGTGGTGGACGGCGACAGCCGGCTTGCCATCCGGCCGGTGCGGATCGTGGCGCGGATGCGCGATCTGGCGATCATCGGCGAAGGTCTGGAGGCGGGCGAACACATCGTCCTCAGCGACCTCGTGCCGGCGCTCGAGGGTCAGCTTCTGAGGCCGGTCCGCGATGAGGAAACGGCCGGGATGGTGACCCGCGAGGCGGCAGGGGGCACGGCCAGATGAAAACGGCCATACGCTATTTCGTCACCCATCCGACAATTGCCAACCTGCTGATGCTGGCGATCGTTGCGGCGGGGCTGATGGCGTTGCCGAAGATGCAGCGCGAAACCTTTCCCCGCATCGCGCCGCGCAATGTGGAAATCACGATAGCCTGGCCGGGCGCGCGCCCCGAAAATGTGGAGCAGGCGATCTGCCAGCGTGTCGAAGATGCCGTGCACAACGTGGACAACGTGCACGAAATCACCTGCGTGGCCATGGAAAACGTGGCGCGCACCACCGTGGAAATGGTGGAGGGCGCCGGTTTCGAGAAGTTCACCTCGGACATCAAGACGGAAGTGGAGGCGATCGACACCTTTCCCGATCTGGTGGAAAAGCCGGTCATCCGGCAGCTCGGCACGCGCGATTTCGTGACTTCGGTGGCGCTTTCGGCGCCGGTTGCCTCGCCGGTCGATCTGAAGATGCTGGCCGAGAACATCAAGGATCGCATGGAGCGCACCGGAAGGATTCCCAAGGTCACGGTGCGCGGCTTTTCCGGGCATCAGATCCGCATCGCCCTTGATTCGGCGCGCTTGCGGGCCTTCGGCCTTTCCGTGCAGGATGTGGCCGGTGCCCTCATGCGAACCAGTTTCGACCTGCCCGCCGGAGCCCTTCAGACGCGCCAGCGCGATATCCTGATCCGTTATGCCGACGAGGGCAGGAGGGCGCGCGATTACGAGACCATCCCGATCGCGGCCGGCGCTTCCGGCGGCGAGGTGCTGCTTGGCGATATCGCGCGGATCACCGACCGTTTCAGGCTGGACGAGGAAAAATTCCTTTTCAACGGCAGACGTGCGGCCATCCTTGACATAACCAAGACCCCGCGGGACGACGTGCTCGGGGTGGTGGATGCGGTGAAAGCCTTCATCGCCGATGAAAAGGCGCGCCTGCCTGCGGGGGTGGTTCTGGAAATCACCAATGATCAGGCTTCCCAGGTGCGCGACCGGCTGGATCTGATCCTGAGCAACTCGGTGCAGGGCCTGCTGCTTGTCTTTGCCACGCTGTGGCTGTTCTTCGGCCTGCGCTATTCGTTCTGGGTGGCTCTGGGCCTGCCCATTTCGTTTCTCGGGGGCGGGCTGCTGATGGTGTGGGGCGGCATGACCATCAACATGATGACCATGATCGGCCTGCTCATCGTGATCGGTCTGCTGATGGACGATGCCATCGTGATATCCGAAAACATCGCCGCCCACAGGGCCAGGGGCAAGGCGCCGGTCCGGGCTGCGGTTGATGGCGTTACCCAGGTGCTGCCCTCGGTCTTTGCCTCGTTCATCACCACCGCCGTGATCTTCGGATCGCTCGCCTTCCTCAAGGGCGATCTCGGACAGATCCTGCGGGTGATCCCCATCGTCATGCTGTTCGTGCTGGCGGTATCGCTTGTCGAGGCCTTTCTCATCCTGCCTCATCACCTGCTGCACTCCATGGAAAAGGCGAAAACGGCAGAAATGGGCGGCCGCTTCCAGGCGTGGCTGAACGAAAGGCTTGAAACCTTCGGCCGCAGGGTGGTGGAGCCGGTGGCGCGCCTTGCCGTCAGCTGGCGCTATCTCACCTTCGGCCTTGCAGCGATGCTGTTCCTGCTGGCAGTGGCCATCATGGCCGGCGGCAAGGTCAAGTTCGAGGCCTTCCCCGATCTCGACGGCAATACCGTGGCGGCGCGGATCCTGTTGCCGGCCGGCTCTCCTCTGGAACTGACCGAGCGCACCGTGACCGGGGCCATTGCCGCCCTGCGCGAAATCAACCGGGAAGAAAGCCCCCGGCAGCCCGAAGGGCAGGATCTGGTGCGCAACATCTCGGTGGAATACAATCGCAACGATACGGCGGGTGAGGCGGGGGCGCATGTGGCCACCATCACCGCCGACCTGCTTGATGCCGAAATACGCACCATCCGCATCGAGGAAGTTCTTTCGAGATGGCGCAGGAAGGCGGCGGATCTGCCGGATGTCATGTGGATCCGCTTTTCCGAAACCCGGATCGGCCCGGCCGGTCTGGATATCGAGATCCGCATTCAGGGGGATGACCTGAACGCGATGAAAGCCGCTTCGGATGAACTGATGACCTGGCTGAAGGGCTATGAGGGTGCGGTGGACATTTCCGACGATCTGCGCCCGGGCAAGCCGGAATTCCGCATCCGCCTGAAGCCGGGGGCGCGGATGCTGGGGCTCGACGGTCGGCTGGTGGCCGATCAGCTGAGGGCCGCCTTTCATTACATGACGGTGAACACCGTCCAGCGCGACGGCGCGAGCATCGACATCGACGTGCAGCTTTCCGATACCGGCCGCGATTCGGTGGGCGATCTGGACAATTTCGACATCGCGCTCCCCGACGGGCGTCTGGTTCCGCTGAAGGCCGTGGCGGAAGTCACGGCGGATCGCGGCTATTCGCGCATCACGCGGATCAACGGTCAGCGCGCCATCACCGTTACCGGCGACGTGGATACCCGGATCGCCAACGCCAACGAGATCGTCACCAATGCGATGAGCGCTTTCGTGCCCGGGCTGCTGGAGAAATATCCGGGTGTGCGGATCTCGCTGGAAGGCGCCGACCGCAAGGCGCGCAAGACGCAGCAGTCCATCCTGTCGGGTTTCGTGATCGGGATCATCGGCATCTACCTGCTGCTGTCCTTCCAGTTTCGCAGCTATGTCGAACCGGTGGTGGTCATGTCGATCATTCCGTTCGCCTTCGTCGGAGCGATCGCGGGGCATCTCGTCATGGGGCTGAACTTCTCGATGCCTTCCCTGCTGGGGCTGGTGGCCCTTTCCGGGGTGGTGGTGAACAATTCCATCCTGCTGGTCAATTTCATCAAGCATTACCATGGCGAGACGGCAAGCGTTCAAGAGGCAGCGCCGCTGGCGGCGCGCGCCCGCTTCCGGGCCATCCTGCTCACCTCCATGACCACCTTTGTCGGCCTGCTGCCGATCCTCACGGAAAAGAGCCTGCAGGCGCAGATCCTCACGCCGCTGGTCAGTTCGCTGGCGTTCGGCCTGCTGGCGGCCACCTTTCTGGTGTTGCTGGTCGTGCCGTCGATCTATGCCATTCTCGACGATTTCGGCCTGGCCCGGATCGATGACAGCGGCGATCCCCCGGCGGCTGAGGGGCAGGGGGCGGCCGGCCCGGGCTGAGCGGTTTCCTTCCGGGGGGCGATCCGCAGGGGAAAGCTTCTATCCAGTGGCCCAGGCGGCCGTCAGGCCGACCAGGACAACGGTTTCGCCAACCTGCTGGATGGCCCCCAGAATATCGCCGGTCTGGCCGCCGATCCTGGCATTGGCCAGCGCCGCCACAGCCAGCGCCGCCAATGCCGCCAGCAGAAAGGCGATCAGCCCGGCAGCTCCGGACAGCAGCAGCGCAAGGGCCAGCGCAAGAGCCAGCGCGTGCAGCGCGGTGCGGCTGCGGGGGCGCCCCGCCAGGGCCGAAAGCCCCGTTGAGCGCGCATTCGCAAGCCCCGCCATTGCGGCCGCCATCAGTGCCCGCGACACGGCACCCGCCACGACCATCGCCGCCGGCAGCGCACCGCCACCGGCGCCGGCCAGGGCCGCCAGGGCCGACCAGCGCAACAGCACGACCAGCAGCAGCGCAAGCATGCCATAGGTGCCGATCCGGCTGTCCTTCATGATCTCGAGGCGCCGTTCGGGCGTGGCTCCCCCCCACAGCCCGTCGGCCGTATCGGCAAGCCCGTCTTCGTGGAGGGCGCCGGTAAGAAGCATCAGCGTGCTCAGCGCCACCGCCGCGGCCAGGGGTGCGGGCAGGTTCAGGGCCGTGGCCAGCAGGCCGGCAGCACCTGCCAGCGCCGCCAGCACCCCCCCCACCAGGGGCCAGGCCCAGGCACTGGCGGCCACCGTTTCGCCGGCCGAAGGCCGGCCTGTCCCGACCGGCAGCCGGCCCAGAAGACCGAAGGCCAGGCGGATTTCTTCGGCCAGCTTTCCGATCCTGTCGTTTTCGTGCATGCACCGGGCCTTTCCTTGCTGCAGGTTTCTTCACTATACCGTCATCGACGGCGCCGCCAGAAGCGACAGCCGGAAAACGGATCAGACATGAAACGGGCGATACCCATGACACAGATGCCGGAAGGAACAGCAGCAGAACAGGCCGCAGGCAAGGGAAGGGAAGGCGGGCCGCCGGGCTTCACCGGCCTGGAGGCGATTCGCGCGAAGCTGTCGTCGCTGCCTGCGCCCGACGACAGGGCCCGTGCGATGGCGGCAGAGCGCAACGGAGAGCTCACCAAGCCCCCCGGCGCCCTTGGCCGGCTTGAGGATCTGGCGCTCTGGTATGCTTCCTGGCGGGGCGATCCGCGCCCCGATCTGACAGCGCCGCAGGTGATCGTGTTTGCCGGCAATCACGGTGTCTGCGCGCAGGGGGTTTCGGCCTTTCCGGCAGAGGTCACCGCACAGATGGTGGCCAATTTCAGGGCCGGCGGTGCCGCAATCAACCAGCTGGCGCAGGCCTTCGGGGCACGGCTCGATGTGCATGCGCTTGATCTGGAACACCCCACGAATGATTTCACGACCGGACCGGCGATGGAGATGTCCGCATTTCTTGCAGCCTTCGAAACCGGCTGGTGTGCCGTCGATCCGGCGGCCGATCTTCTGGTAACGGGCGAAATGGGCATCGGCAATACCACCGCCGCAGCCGCCGTGGCGGCGGCGCTGTTCGGCGGTGCTCCGGCCGATTGGGCGGGCCGGGGCACGGGAGTGGATGGTGCGGGGCTGGCCCGCAAGATCGCGGCGATCGAGGCGGGGCTGATTGCCAATCCGGCCCGCGATCCGCTTGAGGTGTTGCGCAGCCTGGGCGGACGCGAACTGGCGGCCATGGCCGGTGCCATCCTGCGCGCTCGCCACCTGCGCATACCGGTGATTCTCGACGGTTTCATCTGTACCAGCGCTGCCGCCACGCTTGAGGCAGCCGCGCCGGGGGCGCTTGATCATGCGGTGGCAGGGCATGTCTCGGCCGAGGGCGCACACCGGCGGCTTCTCGAGGCGCTCGGCAAGGTGCCGCTTCTCGATCTCGGGATGCGGCTTGGCGAAGGTTCGGGCGCGGCGCTGGCGATCGCTGTTCTGAAAGGGGCGGTTGCCTGCCATTCGGGGATGCATACCTTTGCCGAGGCCGGGGTGGCCGAGGGCTGATCTCCGGGGCCAGGAGGGCCGCCCGGCAAGCTGCAACAGCACACAGTCTCCGTTTTTCCCCGGATCCGGCCTGGTGCAGGGTTCCGTGGCGAACGGGCAGCGGCTGCCATGGTGGGCCGGTGTGCTCAGGCCCTGCCGCGCCTGTCGTTCTCAGGTTTTCGGCATCTGCAGCACGATGTTCCGCCCGCCCTTCACATAGCGCAGGCTGTTTTCGCCGATCGCCACAACCCTGCCGCCGTTCAACCGGTCGCCCACGGCCACCTTCACGTAGCGTCCGCTGCGCAGGCGCACCAGTGCGCGGCGCTTGGATGCAGAGCCGTAGATTCCGATCAGGTTGATCCGGCGCAGGTTGATCGCATTGGCCACCGTGGCCTGTCTGGCAACCGAGGCCCGGGTGGGCAGACGCGGTGCCACGGTCTGGCTGCGGGGGACGGCGGCGGCGGGTGCGACGGCCCGGTTGCCATTCCTGTCCGCCACGACCGCCGGGGCAGACGGGGGCGGAGGCGCCGCGGCGCGGATGACCGCAACCGTCTTGGCGAAATCGCGCGGCCTGTGCGCGGGTTTCAGCGAGGCGGCCACCGCCTGGGCCGTGGGTGCTTCGTTCACACCCGGGGCATTCTGTGGCGCCGCGGGGCGCGGCCGCGGCCGGATGGCGGACAGTTCTGCGCGGGAGCGCCCGCCGAGGGCGGCCTTTTCAGAGATCTCGCGCAGATCGTCCGGGCGATGGCGCGGTCGCAGCCCGGCCAGGTCGGGGCCGGCGGCGGGGGCGGGCATGGCAGCGGCGGAGGCGGAACGGGCAGGGGGGCGGACCGGAGGCACACCGGCATAAACCCGGATTCCGTCCGGGGTTTCGGTGCCTTCGGGGCTTGGCGTTACCAGGCCGCGCCCGTCAAGCGTGAAGCGGCTGCCGGGGGAAACGGGCGGCGCAACGCGGGGCGGTGACAGATCCCCGGGCGTGGTGCCAAGCGGGGGCAGGGCCACGGCATCGGGTGTGGGGATTCCGGGATCGATCGCGGCGATATAGGCTTCGTCGGCCTGTTCGTCGGCGGGCTGTGGCAGGGGGGCAGGCCCGCGCAGCCAGATCCCGGTAGCCGCATACAGCCTTTCGGCTTCCCGGTCGGGCAGAGTTCGGGATTGGGGTGCAGCTGCGGACTCTGCCGCTTGCGCAGCCGTTTCGGAGGGGGCGGGCTCATGCTTCCGGACAGGAGGCAATGGCGCGTCGGGGCGCGGTGCCGTGCGGGGCGGCACGCTTGCCATGGCGGCGGTATCGCCGGGGCCGATCCCGTTCGGGGGGGCGGTTTCGGCAGTCCGGGGGCGGCCGGCCAGTTCGGGGCTTGTGGTCATGGCAGCGGGCGGGGCATCGTCGGGGCGCGCAGCTGCCATGCGGCTTTCCGGCCGGGGGATGCGTCCGGTTGCCCGCCCGGCTGCCCGGTTGCCGGCCTGCGTACCCGGGGCGGATGCCGGAGGGGGGCCTTCCTGCCGCACTGTCTGGCGAAACCCGCCTTCTGCATCCGGCGCGGCAAATATCGTCAGCCAGAGCGCGCCGGCAAAGGTGCCGATGGCCAGCAGCAGCACGAGCATCAGCCCGGGAGGAACATCCTTGCGCCTGTGGCGGGGGGCAAGGCCCCGGACCAGGGCAATGATGGTTGCGGCAGTGCCGCTTGCCGCGGCTGCCGGGGCGGGAGAATGCGCAGGAACCCGTTCCGCGGCAGGCTGGACGACAGGCACGGGCCGGGCGGGAAGGCTGTCCATCGTTTCATCTGCCGTCCGCGCCGGGCCGAGGCGCGTAACGGCATGCGCCGTTTCGGAACCGGAAGCGGCCGGGTCGGGGACAGCAGGCGCAGAAGGGGGGCTTTCGGCCGGGGCTTCCCGAAGAGCCGTGGATGTGGGCGCCGGATTTTCCGGATCTTCCGCTGCCATGAGCGTGTCCGCATCTGCCGGGCCACCGGGGGATGGCGCTTGATCCGTGGGGGGGCAAACGGCTTCGGGTGTGCGTTCCTGCAAGGGGACGGCGTGTGTGTTGCCGGAATCTTCGGGGGCGCGGAGGGATGTTTCCGTCAGATCTTCTTCCGCTGCCTCTTCCGCTGTTTCGGGGCTGCTGCCGGGCGGCGCATCCGGCGCGGTCTGATGATCTTGCGTTTCGGAAGCACCCTCAGCCCCGGCAATGCTGTCAATCGCGTCGGCCCTGTCAGCCCTGAAAGGCAGGGTGCCGGGCGGCGGGTTGTCCGCGGGCGGGTTGTCCACGGCCTCGGGGGCATCCTCCGTGCCGGGGGGCGCCAGCGTCGGAGCCTCCTGCGGGGCGGGAAGGGGCCGGGGAACGGCCCCGGGGCCGTTGTCCCCGTCTGCGGCGCCTGCCGCCGTGTTGCCGGGGGGCGCGTTGCCCTGCATCTCTGCGGGTCCGGTTGCCGCAAGAGGATCGGAGATGCTGCCGGCGGTGATGCCGGCTGCCGGCACGGCGGAGCGGGGCAGCGGCATCCCGTGCTTCGTTGCTGCGCTGGCCGGGTCGGTTTCCGCTTCGGCCCCGTCCCTGTTGCGAACCGGCATGAGGGGTGGGCCGGTTTTGCCCGGAATGTTCCTCTGTGCCTGATCCTGTGTCTCGTCCTGCGCGCTGCGTGCGTGCAGCCGTTCGCTGAGTGCCAGAAGCGTATCGAGCGAGCCCGGCGGCTGATCGCGCGGTGGCACGGCATGGGGAACGACGCGGGGGGGCGGGGTTTCGCGGGTCGGTTCCGTGTCGCGCTCAAGCGTTTCGTCCTCGGGTATCAATGTGCGGGCCATGGCGGTGGTGCCGAAGAAAGGTTCGCCGGGGAACTTTTCTTCGGACGGGCGGGCCGCGAAATACAGGGGGTTGAAACCGCGCTGGCGGGCGAAGGTTTCGGCCTCGTCCAGGGTTTCGCGGGCAACCGCCGCAACCCGGACCACGCCCGGTTCGCTGCTGTCGCACCAGTCGAATACCAGTTCGTCGATCCGATAGGGGGTAAGCCCGTCAAGGGCTTCGGCGATGCGGGCCCGGCGGGCGGCAGGCTCGGGGCCGGGGGCGGTTACGCTGGTATAGAGAATCTGCGAATCGGGCAGCAGCAGCTTGGTGGTGATTCCGTTCGGCGCCAGCGCGGATGCGGTCTTTTGCAGAAAACCCAGCTTTTCGCTCCAGTCGGGATCGTCGAACGAGATTTCCCCTGTCCGATGCCAGCCCTGATTGGTGCGGTGCAGCAGGGTGATCCCTTTCGGATCAAGGTGCAGGGCGAAGTTCGGCTTCATCCGGTTGATCCCGCAGAGAAAACGGCTGCGCCGGGACAGGCCCCGGCCCTTTCGCGGCGACTATAGCAGGAAACCGGGGGCAGATTGAAGCGCGTCCAAGGATTTCCTTGCGTCCTGCGTCAAAAGGGCTGAGCCTGAGCGAAAATCCCGAAGGAAAATCATGGAGGAAACCATGCCCATTGTCAGAACGATTGCCGCACCGATGCTGGCACTGCTGCTGGTGGTGCTGGCGCCTGTCGCCCCGGCCCCGGCCGGCACGCCCGGCTCGCCGCCCCCCCGGATCACCGTGACGGGCACGGGTACCGTCAAGGCCCGGCCCGACATGGCTGTCATCACCCTTGGCGTGGCCAGCCGGGGCCAGACGGCGGCCGCAGCGCTTCAGGCCAACAGCAGGGCTGTGGCGGCGGTGCTGTCGCGGCTGAAGGCGGCGGGCATCGCGCCCGGCGATCTGCAGACATCGGGGCTTTCGCTTGCGCCGGTGTGGGATCAGCGCATGAACGCAACCCCTTCCGAGGCGCCGCGGATCATCGGTTATCAGGTGCGCAACACGATCACCGTTCGGGTGCGCGCGCTTCAATCCCTGGGGCAGATCCTTGACGCGGTGGTGCAGGAGGGCGCCAACACTTTCAGCGGGTTGCGCCTTTCGGTTTCCGACCCGGCCCCGCTGGCCGACGCGGCGCGCGAAAGCGCGGTGCGGGATGCGATCCGCAAGGCGCGGGGAATGGCCGCGGCCGCAGGGTTGCGCCTCGGCCCGGTGATCGCGATCCGCGAGGCCGCCGCCGCGGTTCCCCGTCCGGTGGCGATGCGCAGCATGGAGGCCGCGGCCGATGCGGTTCCGGTGGAGGCCGGCGAGGTTTCGGTCCGGGCCTCGGTGACGGTAGAATTCGCGCTGCTTGCAGCCGAATAGGCCGCAGCATCCTGCCCTACGAAGGGAAGGGCGCGCGCAGAGCCCGCCTTCGCGGGGGCCTTCCCCTGTGCGCGCCCTTGTCCTGTCTCTCTGCCCTCTTGCCCTGTCGCCGGTCTTCAGCCGGTGGCGGTTTTGCCGTCGGCCTTCGTCAGCGCCTGATCAAGATCGCCGATCAGATCTTCGGCATCCTCGATGCCGATCGACAGGCGCAGGGTATCGGGGGCGGCCCCGGCGGCTTCCTGCTGTTCGGGGGTCAGCTGACGGTGCGTGGTCGAGGCCGGGTGGATCACCAGCGATCGGGTGTCGCCCAGGTTGGCCACATGGCTGAAGATTTCGAGCGCTTCCACCATTCTTACGCAGGCATCATAGCCCCCCTCGAGCGAAACCGTGAACAACGCCCCCGCGCCCCTGGGGCAGATCCTTTCGGCCACGGCATGCCAGGGCGAAGAGGGCAGCCCGGCCCATGTCACGGCCTTCACGCGCGGATCCCGTTCCAGCCATTGGGCAATGCGGCGGGTGTTTTCCACGTGTTTCTGCATCCTGAGGCTGAGGGTCTCGATTCCCAGCAGCGTGTAATGGGCGGCCTGCGGGTTCATCGTCATGCCGAGGTCGCGAAGGCCCACGGCGATACCGTGCAGGGTGAAGGCCAGGGGGCCGAAGGTTTCATGGAACTTCAGGCCGTGATAGGCGGGCTCGGGCTCGCTGAGCGAGGGAAACCTGTGGCTGGCAGACCAGTCGAAGGTGCCGCTGTCCACCACCGCGCCACCCGTTACCGTGCCGTTGCCGGTCAGATACTTGGTGGTCGAATGCACCACCAGCGTGGCGCCATGTTCGATCGGGCGGCACAGCCAGGGGGTGGCGGTGGTGTTGTCAACGATCAGCGGCAGGCCGGCCTCTTCGGCCACCCGCGCCAGCGCGTCAAGATCGCTGACCGCTCCGCCCGGGTTGGCAATGCTTTCGCAGAAGATGGCGCGGGTGTCTTCGTCGATCGCGCCGCGCACGGCGTCGGGATCATCGAAATCGACGAATTCAGCCTGCCAGCCGAAGCGGCGGATGGTATGGGAAAACTGGGTGACGGTGCCGCCGTAAAGGCGGTTCGAAGCCACCAGGTTGCGCCCCGGGGCCATCAGCGGAAACAGCGCCAGGATCTGCGCCGCATGCCCCGACGAACAGCACACGGCACCCTGACCGCCCTCGAGGGTGGCGATACGTTCCTGCAGGACGGCAACGGTGGGGTTGGTGAGGCGCGAGTAGATATAGCCGAACTCCTGAAGGTTGAACAACGCGGCGGCGTGATCCGCATCGCGAAACACATAGGCAGTGGTCTGGTAGATCGGCGTCTGGCGGGCGCCGGTGGCCGGGTCGGGTCGGGCGCCGGCGTGAACCTGAAGGGTATCGAAACCATAACCTGAGGGGTGTGTCATGTGATGTGCTCCCGGTTGTTCCTGATGGTGGCAAGGGTGTGGGCTAGGGGGTGCCGCTGTCCTTGCCCGAGGCCTTGTCATGGGCGTATTTCTGCATCAGACCACCTTGGAACATGAAGAAGGCGAAGATCGCCAGCGGCAGGCCGAATGTCTTGAAATTCACCCAGGCATCGGTGCTGAAGCCCCGCCAGACCGCCTCGTTGGCGGCGGCCAGTGCGAAGAAGAACAGCATCAGGCGGCGGGTCAGGATCATCCATCCCTCGTGGCGCAGGGGCATGACCTCTCCCATCACGTATTGCAGATAGCTCTGCCCGCGCAGCAGGCCGAATCCCAGAAGGCCGCCGAACAGAAGGTAGATCATCGTCGGCTTCATCTTGAAGAAGCGCTCGTCGTTCAGCCAGATGCTGAGGCCGCCGAACAGCACCACCAGCACCACGGTGGCCACCTGCATCCGCGACAGCCGCCCCGTCAGCCGCCACAACAGTCCGGTAGCGATCAGGAACAGGGGGATGAACCCGGCCGTGACGGCGATGAAGCCGCTGTATTCGGTGCCGCCGAACACGAAGGTTTCGTTCTTCAGCTGCGTATAGGCGATGAAGAAGGCGATGACCGGCCCGTATTCCAGTGCGAATTTCAGGCCGGAGCCGATCTTGCGCTTTTCCGTTTCCACTGTCTGCCTCGCTTGCCTTTCGCTCCGTCAGTCTGAACTAACACAGCCCGGGGCATGATCAATGCCGTATTTTCGCAGCAGGCCGGGGCGGCCGCGTGGCGAGGGTGTGTGGCGGGGGTGTTCAGTTCCCGTAGCGGAAGGTGAACTCCAGATCGGCGAACAGCGATTCCGGGGGGGCATTGCCGGCCAGCCCCAACAATCTGACCGGAGCAAGGGCTTCGGTTGCGCCAACGGCAAGGTGCAGCGGCTGCATGGGGCGGGGCAGGTCGTCGATCAGCGCCAGTGCCTGGCTCAGGCCGTCAGAGTCAAGCAGGCCGGCCAGCCTGGCCCTGATGAAATCACGCGCAATCGCCTGCAGGGCCGGGGTGTCGTGTGCAGGGTTGTTTGCCTGCACTGCCGCCATGATCGCCCCGAGAACGGGATTGGGCTGGCGGTGGCCGGGGGCAAGGTGCAGTTCCAGCGCCTTCAGCCCGCCCGGCGCCTGCGGGCCGGCAGCTGCCATTTCCAGCCGCAGCGAAACCCTTGCCCCGTTCCTGAAGGAAAGCCGGAGACTTCCGGTGCGGGGCGTGCCGCTGGCGCTGCCGGGTGTCAGGGCGAGGGTGCCGTTGAACGGATTGCCGAGAACGCCGGCGTCGGCCAGCATCGTCTGCAGCCGGCTGTCCTGCGGGGGCGGAAGCAGAACCGCATCGTCCAGCCTCAGGCGCAGGTGCTGCGGCATCTGTCCGCGGGCCAGGGATCCGAGCGCGCCGGGGGTCCATTCAAGCCGTCCTATCCGGATGGCGGGGATCGCCCGCGGCGTGATGGTCAGTTCGCGTGCAACGCATCTGCCGGCCAGCCGGCGTATGTCACTTTCGGGCACTGTCGCCCCGCCGGTCAGACGGCCGAGTGCCGCCAGATCGCCCTGGCAGGGTGCACCGTCCATGCGCAGGATCTTCTGGGCCGGGGCGGATTGCGGAAACAGCGCCAACGCTGCGGCAAGCAGAAACGCCGGCAGGGCGGGGGCAGAGAAGGCAGATGGGCTGCGGGGGCTGTTCGGTGGCATGAGCAAGCTCGTTCAACGGCGCCCCCACCGTTTCGTCGGTCCTTTTCGCCTATTCTTCAAGCCCGGTCAAGGCTGCGGCGAATTCCTCCGGATCGAAGGGGGCAAGATCATCGATCTGCTCGCCCACGCCGATGGCATGGATCGGCAGGCCGAAGCGATCGGCGAGCGCCACCAGAACGCCGCCGCGCGCGGTGCCGTCGAGCTTGGTCATGATCAGGCCGGAAACATCTGAAATGTCGCGGAAAACCTCAACCTGGGAAAGCGCATTCTGACCGGTGGTGGCATCAAGCACCAGCAGCGTGTTATGCGGTGCTTCGGGATCCTTCTTGCGAATGACGCGCACGATCTTGGCCAGTTCCTCCATCAGGTCCCTGCGGTTCTGTAGGCGCCCGGCGGTATCGATCAGCAACAGATCGGCCCCCTCTTCCTGGGCCTGCGCCATCGCGTCGAAGGCCAGGCTTGCCGGATCCGATCCCTCGGGGGCGGTCAGAACCGGCACCCCGGCGCGGTTTCCCCAGATCTGAAGCTGTTCGACCGCCGCCGCGCGGAAGGTATCCCCGGCCGCGATGATCACCTTCTTGCCCGCTTCGCGGAACTGGGCGGCCAGCTTGCCGATGGTGGTGGTCTTTCCCGAACCGTTCACCCCCACCACCAGCACCACCTGCGGTTTTCTGCCGTAAACGGGCAGGGGGCGGGCAACCGGCGCCATGATGCGGGCGATCTCGGCGGCCAGCAGGCGCTTGATCTCTTCCACCGAGAGCTTCCTGCCGAAGCGTCCCTCGGCCATGCTGGCCGTGACACGCATGGCCGTTTCAACGCCCATGTCGGCCGAGATCAGCAGTTCTTCGAGCTGTTCGAGCATCTCGTCATCAAGCGCCCGACGGCGGGCAGTTCCGGGCGTGGCGCGGCGCAGCAGGCGGCCAAGAAAACCGGGTTTGCCGGCCGAAGGGTCTGCCGAAGAGCCCCCGGGCGAGGAAGCATCCGGTGTAACGGTTGTCTGGCGCGGCCCGGGGGCTGGTTCGGGCGCTGGTTCGGGGGGGCTGGTCCGGGCCGCCGGGGCCGGGGCTTCGGCCGTGGAAGGTTCGGGTTCAGGTTCGGGTTCAGGTTCGGGTTCCGGCGCCGGGGGGGGCAGGTCGTCGGCCAGCTGCGGGTCTGCCGGCGGCGGCGCCTTGACGCTTTCCCTGCCGCCGGCGGTTTCTTCCGGCCCTGAATCCCCGGGCAGAAGATCTTCTTCCGGCGGGGTCGCCTCGGAGCCTTCGTCAACGATCGCTTCCAGCCCCTCCTCGATCTTCTTCGAGGATTTGAACAGCCGGTTTTTCAGTTTCTTGAAGAATGACATCGCCGCCCTTCCGCTGATCCGTTGTCAAACACCTAGTGCAGAGCGGCCCGGGATGGAAGGGGCAGCGTTTCATGCGTCTGATATGCGCGGAGCGGTGCGGCAACGGCAGGCGCCCGACGGGAAAGGACGCCGGGCACACGCGGGGTGTCATTGTGGCGGTTCATCCGGCGTCAGCCGTCGAAATCGACTTCCTCGATCAGCCTCACTGCTGCGGGGCGCAGCCTGGCCAGTTCTTCAAGGTTCACCGTGTCGGGGATGAGACGGCCCCAGGATTTCACCAATTCATCGGCTTCCACACCGGGGGCGACGGGATATTCGTAATTCACTTCGGCATAGATCTTCTGGGCCTCGGGCGAAGCAAGGAATTCCATCAGCTTGAGCGCCGCGTCCCTGTGGGGCGCGCTCCGCGTCATTGCCATGCCGGAAACATTCACATGTGTGGTGCCCGTATCCCTGAATTTCGGGAAGACGATATCCACCGCCTCGGCCCAGGGTCTTTGCTCGGGGTTGGCCAGCATCTTGCCATGGTAATAGGTGTTGCCGATGGCCAGATCGCATTCGCCGGCCCAGACGGCCTTGACCTGGGCGCGGTCATTGCCCTGGGGCTTGCGCGCCAGATTGGCCTTCAGCCCCTTCAGCCATGCACGGGCAGCTTCGGGGCCGTGATGATAGAGATAGCCCGACACCAGCGCCACGTTATAGGGATGCAGCCCCGAGCGGATGCAGATGCGGCCCTTCCACCCGGGATCGGCCAGATCTTCATAGGTTGTGATCTCGCCGGGTTTCACGCGCTCTTTCGCGGCAAAGACAACCCGGGCACGGGTGGTAAGCCCGATCCAGCGGCCTTCCGGGTCGCGATAGGCAGCGGGCACATGCGCCGCGATCGCTTCCGAGGCAACGGGCTGTGTCAGACCGGCTTCGGACAGTGCGTGCAGGCGTGAAATGTCAACCGTCAGCACCACATCGGCGGGGGTGCGGGTGCCTTCGGCCTTCAGCCTTTCCTGCAATCCCTTCTTCAGGAAGGAGACATTCGTCCTGATGCCGGTCTTTTCGGTGAAGGCGTCAAGCAGCGGCGCGATCAGCTCGGGCTGGCGGGTGGAATAGATGTTGACCACCTCTTCGGCACTGGTCGCCGTGGCCGGCGCAAGCAGCGCCGCAGAAAGGGCGACATGGCGTAAGATCTTCATCGAATCTCTCCATCTTGATGCGACAGACGGCACCCATAAAGACGACAAAATTACTCAGGTCAATAACTGATTTTTTTACTAAGTCTTTTTGTCGCGCGCCCGCACTTCATTCCAGATGGCGTCCATTTCATCCAGCGTGGCCGTTTTCACCGATTTCCCGGATGCTTCAAGTTTATTCTCTATCTCTCTGAATCTGCGTTCGAATTTTTCGTTTGACCTGCGCAGCGCCTGCTCCGGATCCACCTTCATGTGGCGGGCGAGATTGGCCATCACGAAAAGCAGATCGCCCATTTCCTCTTCCATCTGCTCGGGGCTGTGACTTTCGCGGGCTTCCACAAGCTCGGCTGCTTCTTCGGCCAGCTTCTCCAGCACGGCTTTCGGTTCGTTCCAGTCGAATCCCACCCGTGCGGCGCGTTTCTGAAGCTTCTCGGCCCGGGTCAGGGCCGGCAGGTTCTTCGCCACGCCGTCAAGCACGCCCCTTTCGGCTCGTGCCGCGCGTTCGGCGGCCTTTACCGCTTCCCAGTCACGGGTCTGCTGTTCGGCGGTCTTGTTGCGGCTTTCATTGCCGAACACATGCGGATGGCGTGCCACCATCTTTTCGGCGATCGCATCGGCGATCACGTGAAAATCGAACAGCCCCCGCTCTTCGCCGATCCGGGCATGGAACACCACCTGCAACAGCAGATCGCCCAGTTCGCCCTTCAGATCCTGCCAGTCTTCCCGCTCGATCGCATCGGCCACCTCATAGGCCTCTTCGATCGTGCAGGGGGCGATCGAGGCGAAATCCTGTTCGATGTCCCAGGGGCACCCCGTTTCGGGGTCGCGCAGCCGTTGCATGATTGCCAGCAGCCGGGGCAGGCCGCCGCCGGGGGTGCGGATCAGGGCGTCGTCGTCCTGCGGATGGCTGCCAGGGGTCTTGCCGGGGGGGGCGTCGGGCTTGAGCATTGCGTTTGCCTCCTTTCTGCGGAAGGGTGACTTCGGTTACACAACAGTCATGGCAGGGAGTCCAGAACATGGCGCTTGAGGATGCGAAACATCAGGTGGACAGCGCGATCACCCGCAAGGGGCTGAAAGGGCTTTCCTTCGAAAACACCTTCGGCGGCGTGACCTCCTTCCTGCGGCGCCGCCTGACCAAGGATCTGGAGGGTGTCGATCTGGCGGTGACCGGCATCCCCTTCGACTGCGCGGTGACAAACCGTCCGGGTGCCCGCCTCGGTCCGCGCGCGATCCGCGAGGCAAGCGCTCTGCTGGCCCCGGATCCGCCCTATGGCTGGCAGGTGGATCCGATGAGCGAACTGAACATTGTCGATTACGGCGATCTGGCCTTCGATTATGCCCGCGTTGCCGATTTTCCCGGCGTGCTTCAGGCCCATGTGGCAAAAATTGTCGGGGCCGGTGCGGCGGCGCTGTGCCTTGGGGGGGATCATTACATCACCTTCCCCGTCCTGCGGGCCCATGCGGCGAAATACGGCCCCCTTTCGCTGATCCAGTTCGATGCCCACACCGATACCTGGCCCGATGACGACATGGGCAGGATCGATCACGGCACCATGTTCTACAAGGCGGTGAAGGAGGGGCTGGTAGAGCCGGCGCGTTCGGTTCAGATCGGCATTCGCACCACCAATCCCGATCCGCTTGGCGTGCACATCATCGACGCACCCGCGGTGCATGCGGCGGGGCCGGCCGCGGTGGCCGAGCAGGTGCGCAGGATCGTGGGCGATGCGCGCTGTTATCTCAGCTTCGATATCGACTGCCTCGATCCGGCCTTCGCGCCCGGCACCGGCACGCCCGTGGCCGGCGGGCTTTCCAGCGCGCAGGCCTTCGCGATCCTGCGCGGGCTTGCCGGGATCGATCTGGTGGGGATGGATGTGGTCGAGGTGGCGCCGCCCTACGATCCGGGCGGTGCCACGGCGATTGCGGGGGCTCATGTGGCGGTCGAGCTGATGTGCCTGTGGGCCTCGGGGGGGGCGGGGAGGCGGCTGACATGCCTTCCCGGGGGCTGCGGTCTCGGGCGGGGGGCAGAAACGGAGAATTCAGGAAGAACCTGCAGGAGAAACGATGCGTATCTTCGTGATCAATACGCTGGTGCTGGTGCTGCTGGCGCTGGTTTCGGTGCTGGTCTATATCCGAATCGCGCCCGATCCGGTGGCGATGGTGCATCGGCCGGTGCCCGAGGGGGCCGCGCCGGGGCGGCCGGTCATGCTGCCCGGCGGCTATCTGATGGAAGAGCGCTTCGCCCTGCCGCCCCCGGATCTTGCGGCACGGCTTCATCCGATCATCACCGCAACACCGCGCACCCGGCTGCTGGCGGGTGATCTGCCGGCTTCCGGCGGTGCGGGGCACGGGCTGTCAGGCGTTTCCGGGCGGGCCACCTATGTCACCCGTTCCCTGGTGTTCGGATTTCCCGATTACACTACGGTCGAGGTGCTGCCCGATGGTGCGGGGGGCAGCCGGCTGCGGCTGTTTGCCCGCCTGCGTTACGGGCAAGGGGATTTCGGCGTGAATCGCAAGCGCGTGCAGGGCTGGCTGGCGCGCCTCGGTCCGGCGCTGCCGGCGCGGGAGTAGGCCGGAAGAGGGCGCGGCGCTGTCTCGGGCGGAACCGCAGCATCGCAGCGGCATCAGTGCCGGCAGGTTCGCCACTCAGCCCCGGCTGCCGGGGGGGACGGGAATGACGGGATGCGGTGCCGCCGGGCGCCGCATCTGCGAGGATACGCAACGCCGCCCGGTATCGCGCCAGATCGGCACATTCAGAGACATGTGGCATTTCGCCATGAAGGCGCGCCCGTCAACCACCAGGCAGATTTCCTGCCCCAGTTCCACCCGCGCGCCGGAGGTATCGGTGCAGTAGCAGTCGATCACCTTGCCGCCGGGTGTGGCGACATCTGCCGGCACCGGCCCCGCAACGCCGCCCGCAGCGGCACCGGCAATGACAACCGCCATGTGCAGGGGGTGTTTCATGGCCATATCCTATCACAGCGGCCGCCCTTGACCAAACCGCCCCCTGCGGGCAAGAGAAGCGCATGGTTCCGGCAGAAAGATTGCAGCAGATCGCCGAGCGTTTCCAGTATCTGGAGGCGCGGATGGCCGAAGGGGGCGGGAAGGCGGATTTCGCCGCGCTGTCGCGCGAATATTCCGAGCTGAAGCCGGTGGTCGAGCAGATTGCCGCCTGGCGCCGGATCACCGCAGGCATAGCCGAGGCCGAGGCCATGCTGGCCGATCCCGAGATGAAGGCCCTGGCCGAAGAGGAACTGGCCGTCCTGCGTGCCCGCCTGCCCGAGGCCGAAAAGGCGCTGCGCCTTGCGCTTCTGCCGAAGGATGCCGCCGATCAGCGTTCGGCAATCCTGGAAATCCGCCCCGGCACCGGCGGCGAAGAGGCCGCCCTTTTCGCGGCCGATCTGCTGCGCATGTATCAGCGCCATGCCGAAAACCGCGGCTGGCGGTTCGAGGTGCTTTCCCATAATGTCACCGAGCTTGGCGGTATCCGCGAGGCGGTAGCCCATGTGAAGGGCGAAGGCGTGTTTGCCCGTCTCAAGTTCGAAAGCGGCGTGCACCGGGTGCAGCGGGTGCCAAGCACCGAATCGGGCGGGCGCATCCATACTTCGGCGGCCACCGTGGCGGTGCTGCCCGAGGCCGAGGATGTGGATGTGCGAATCGCGCCCGAAGACATCCGAATCGACACGATGCGTGCTTCGGGGGCGGGGGGGCAGCATGTGAATACCACCGATTCCGCAGTGCGCATCACCCACATTCCCACCGGAATCGTGGTGACCAGCAGCGAAAAGTCCCAGCATCGCAACCGCGAGATCGCCATGAATGTGCTGAAGGCACGGCTTTTCGATCTGGAGCGTCAGCGCGCCGCCGATGCGCGTTCGGCCGACCGGCGCAGTCAGGTTGGCTCGGGCGATCGCTCCGAGCGTATCCGCACCTACAATTTTCCGCAGGGGCGGGTAACTGATCACCGCATCAATCTCACATTGTATCGCCTTGATTCCGTTATGGAAGGCGATCTTGACGAGCTGATCGACGCGCTTGTTGCCGACGAGCAGGCCCGCCGCCTGGCGGAGATGGAAGAAGGATGAGCAGCCCCGCCAGTGTGGGCATGGCCATGCGGCGGGCCGTGGCGCGGCTGAAGGCGGCTGGCATTGCTGGCGCGCAAAATGATGTGCGGGTGCTGATGGCCGCCGCCCTCGGGGTGGACCGGGGGCGCCTCGTTTTTCTGGCTGAAGAGCCGCTTTGCCCGGAGACTGCGGGAAGATTCGCCGATTTCGTCATGGCCCGTCTGGCCCGTCGTCCGGTTTCCCAGATCATCGGCCGGCGCGAATTCTTCGGGCGGCGCTTCCGGGTCACGGCGGATGTGCTCGATCCCCGCCCGGAAACCGAAACCCTGGTAGAGGCCGCGCTGTCCGGGCCCTTTGAGCGGGTGCTCGATCTTGGCACCGGATCGGGGGCGATCCTGCTGACACTGCTGGCCGAGAACCCCACGGCCGAGGGGCTGGGCACCGACATTTCGCCGGCCGCGCTGTCCGTTGCGCGGGAAAACTCATCCATCATGGGTATCGACAGGGCGAAGTTCATCCTGTCGGACTGGTATGAGGCGGTCCGCGGGCGCTTTGATCTGATCGTTTCCAATCCACCCTATATCCCCGCAAGCGAACTGGCGGCGTTGCCCCCCGAGGTGCGCGATCACGAACCCCGCATGGCGCTTTCGCCCGGGAATGACAGCCGGGGCGACGGGCTGGCGGCCTTTCGCGTGATCGCTGCCGGAGCCGCGGCGCATCTGCGCCCGGGCGGCCGGGTGATCGTTGAACATGGCGCCGGTCAGGGCGCGGCGGTTGCGCAAATCTTCCGTGATGCGGGTTTTTGCGGGATTGTCTCTGTCCGTGATCTTGATGGTCGCGCACGGGTGCTTGGTGCCCGGACTTCTGCCGCCGGCCGGCCGTGAGGGCAGGCCGGAGCCTTGCGCGGCTGCGGGCCGGCAGCCGGCAAATCTGCCATGCAGGCCGGAAAATGCTGCGAATCGGGCCTTGAACGGCAGATTTCTCTTGTTTCGGCGGCAATGTCGTGCATATTCATCAGACATGCGGGGCCGAGGACGCTGTGGCGTCCCCCCTCGACGGTAAGCCTGAACATGATCTTCTTGGGGACAGGAACGACCCGGCACGACATTATCTGCTGCCAGATCTGCCGCAACGCAAGGGCCGGGCGGGCAAAAGCCGAACAGACATCATCAATCATAACGGACCGGGTCGGAACATGCGGCCCTGGACAGAAAAACAAGCAGCCATGAGATCATCAAAATCACGCTCGCGCAACAAGTCGAACCGCAACCGTTCGATGGGCAATATCACCAATCGGGTTTTTGAAAGCTCGGGCCCCGAGGGCAAGGTGCGGGGCACGCCTGCCCAGATCATCGACAAATACAACCAGCTGGCGCGCGATGCGCAGCTGGCCAATGATCGCGTGGCGGCCGAGAACTTCCGCCAGCATGCCGAACATTACACCCGCCTTCTGGGCGAAGCGCAGCGCGAGATCGAAGCCCGGCGCGAGCAGCAGGAAGCACAGCAGCGCCAGCAACGCGAAAACACCCGCGCCGCGCGCGAGCCCCGGGGCGATGCCCGCGCCGCCGATCAGCGCAGCCGTCCCGACCAGCAGCAGCCTGCTGCCGCAGATCCGCTGGCAGTGGCCGATCCGGCCGCCCAGCCCCAGCCGGATGTGATCGGTGTATCGCCTCTGGTTGACGATGACGCCCTGGTGGTGGATACACCCGAAGCCCGCCCCAAGCGCGGCCGCAAGCCGCGCAGCCGCAAACCGGCCGCCCCTTCGCAGGAAGAGGCCGCGGCCGGCCCGCTTGAGGGCGACGCCGAAAGGCCGGTCGGCAGGGATGCCGGGAAGCCGGCCGGAAAGCCCGAAGCACCGGAGGCTGCCGAATAGGCCCGCCGCCGGTCTGTTCCGCGCCGGGCGGAGGAGTACCGGCACGCTGTCCGAGCGGGGCCGGACGCCCTTTGTGGGCAGGCCCTTTGTGGCGCAGACTGTGTTGCGCGGATGGCCGGATCTGACCGTGACCGGCTGGCCCTTCAGATCTGCCCTTCAAGGCGGCGGGCAAGGGCGCAGAAGGCTTCGAGCGGCAGCTGTTCGGCGCGCGCGTCTGTCGGGATCTTCGCCGCCTTCAGATGATCTTCGATATCGGGCGAAAGCCCCTTCAGGGCCGAGCGCAGCATCTTGCGCCGCTGGTTGAAGGCCGCCGCGACCACCCTCTGCAACACCGCTGCATCGGCCGGATGGCGGGCTGTGGGCAGGGCTTCGAAATGCACCACCGCGGAATGCACCCTGGGGGGCGGGGTAAAGGCCTGCGGCGAGAGCGTCATCACGATTCGTGCGCTGCTGCGCCACTGGGCCAGGATCGACAACCGGCCATAGGCCTTCGTGCCCGGCGCGGCCACGATCCGCTCTGCCACCTCGCGCTGGAACATCAGCGTGAGCGACTGCCAGAACGGCGGCCAGTCGGGCGGCGTCAGCCAGCGCAGCAGCAGTTCCGTTCCCACGTTATAGGGCAGGTTGGCCACCACCCGCACCGGCGGTGCCAGATGCCCTGCGGGATCGAAGGCAAGCGCGTCTGCGGCCACCACCTCAAGCCGGCCGGGGCAGGTGGCGGCGATTTCTTCGAGGGCGGGCAGGCAGCGCCTGTCCTTTTCCACGGCCACCACCCGCCGCGCCCCCTCGGCCAGAAGACCGCGGGTAAGGGCGCCGGGGCCGGGGCCGATTTCAAGCACGTCGCAGGCGCCAAGATCCCCTGCCTGACGAGCGATCCTGGCGGTCAGGTTCAGATCGAGCAGAAAGTTCTGTCCCAGCGATCTGCGCGCGCGCAGGCCATGCCTGCGGATCACCTCGCGCAGCGGTGGCAGGGTATCGAGCGCCGTCATCCCTGCGGGCTCCGGTCCGGTGCGGCGGGCGGGGGTGGCGTGCCGGCCTGCTGCCGCCGCATGCCCATGGCCCGTGCCATCTTCAGCGCTTCGATCAGGCTTGCGGGGCTGGCGATGCCCCGCCCGGCAATATCGAAGGCAGTACCGTGATCGGGCGAGGTGCGCACGAAGGGCAACCCCAGCGTGATGTTCACGCCGCGGTCGAAATCAAGTGTCTTGATCGGTATCAGGGCCTGGTCGTGATACATGCACAGGGCGGCGTCATGGCGGGCGCGGGCCGCCGGATGGAACAGGGTATCGGCAGGCAGGGGGCCGCTGACGGCCATGCCTTCGCGGCACAGGCGCTCGATCACCGGTGCGATCAGCTGCTGTTCTTCATCGCCCATGGCGCCCTGTTCGCCGGCGTGCGGGTTGAGGCCGGCTACCGCAAGGCGTGGGGCCTCGATGCCGAAATCGGCCTGCAGGGCGGCATGGGTGATGCGCAGGGTGGTTTCCAGAAGATCCGGGGAAAGCGTGGCGGGCACCGCGCGCAGCGGGATGTGGATGGTAACCGGCACCACCCGCAGCAGCGGCGAGGCCAGCATCATCACCACCCGTTTCACGCCGGCCAGATACGCCAGAAATTCGGTATGTCCGGGAAAGGCGAAACCGGCGCCCTCCTGCAGGGCCTTCTTGTGAATCGGTGCCGTGCACAGGGCCAGGGCCTGTTCGCTCTGCACCAGTTTCACCGCGCGCTCGATCACCTCGATCACGCCGCGGGCGTTCTCCGCACGCGGACGCCCCGGTGGGGCAGGGGCGGCGAATTCATGGCTCAGAACCGGCAGCCCATGTCGTGCGGCCCCGGCTGTTTCTGCCGGATCGCAGATCGGCACCGTCGGGATGTCGGCAGACAGGTGGCGGGGATCGGCGATCAGGAAGAAGGGCAGATCGGTTCCGAGCGCCTGCCATGCCCTGGCGGCGATCTCGGGTCCGATGCCCGAGGGTTCGCCGCAGGTCAGAACCACGGGACGGGTGTGCGGCCGGGCAGATGCCCTATGCGGCCTGTCCGATGCGGAAGACCCTGTTCCGGCGGCTCCGACCGCGGGGCCGGAGGCTGCGGGCTTCATTGGCCGAACACCTCGATCACCGCATCGGCGCGCAGCTGTGCCAGATAGCCGTCGGCATACTGGGCCAGAGCCTGATTCAGCAGCTGATTGCGGATGTCGTCGCGCGAGATCTCTTCCGGCAGTTCGGGCACGCGGGCGCAGAGCATCAGCAGCACCCCGCCGCCCCTGTGCTGCAGGGGTGGCGAAAACTCGTTCTCGTCCAGTTTTGCCAGTTCCATGGCGATGTCTTCGGGCACCTGGGAAAGCGGTTGTGCGATACGCTCCAGAGCCGCTTCCGGGCGGCCCTTGTTGAGGCCGTAGAGATCGTCGCAGCTATCGGCCCGCGCGGCAACGCGGGCCGCTTCGCGGCGCAGGGCTTCGGGGGTGTTGCCGCTCAGCAGATAGCGCGCGTATTCCACGGTGACATTGGTGGGCTCGGGCAGTTCGGTTTCCTCGATGGCGCGCAGCTGGAACAGGGCAATCCCGTTGGGAATCGGGATCGGTGCGGTCACCTCGCCGGGGGAAAGGGCAAGGATCTGGCCGCGGATCCGGGGGGGCAGGTTGGCCAGGGGCATCCAGGGCAGCCGCCCGCCGGTGGCGCGCGAGGCCGAGGCGGAATACTGCCGCGCGGCGGCTGCGAAGGTGCCGAAGGCGGTGATACGGCTCAGGCGTTCGGCCAGGCGCTGTGCTTCGGCGGCCTGCTGTGGCGGGGCCGGCAGGATGATTTCGCTCAGCAGCACCCGCAGCCCGCCCGTGCGGCTGGCAGACAGGGCCAGCGCGCGGTCCACCTCGGCATCGCTCACCTGCACCCGCGGCCCGAATCGGGTGCGCACCACCTCGCGCCACAGGATCCCGGCCCTGACGAAATCGCGGAAGGTTTCGCGTGCCACCCCGCCGGCGGCCAGCGCTTGCGTGAACTGATCGGCCGTCAGGTTGGCGCGGGCCGCGAATTCCTCCATGCCGGTCTGGATCATCTCGTCGCTGGCGGTGATACCCATGCTTTCGGCGGCCTGCATCTGCAGGCGCTCGTTGATCAGGGCCTTCAGGGATTCCTTGCGGGGATCGCCCGGCGCGCGCAGCAGCTGTGCGAAGCGGATGCGCTGATCCAGTTCGTATTGGCTGATCACACGGTCGTTGACCCGGGCGGCCGGGCTGAACAGGTTCTGGGCCGGCGCCGGAGCCGGCGGCAGCAGGAAGGCCAGAACGGCAAGGGCTGCAAGCAGGACGCTCGGCAGCATCGGGCGGGCCGGGAACAGGATATGCGATGCAATCATTCGTGAAGCTCTTTTCCGTTCTGTCGGTTCATTTTCCTCTCGCTTCCTTTCCTTTGCGCCGGTCCGCTCCGGCCCGTTTCCCCCGTGGCGGGGCTTTTCCGGCGCCTATCTGCGGCAGGCGCGCGATACCGGCCCAGGGGTGCGCCCGGTGCCGAATCCGGTCAGCGCGACGGTCAGGTCGAAGCTTGTCGTCGGCCCTACACTAGACGAGGACGTGAAGTGACGCGAGACCGAAAAATCGATGGCGATGCACTCGTTGCGATACTCCAGCCCGGCCGCCGCCCGTGCCGCCCGGCCGAGATCGAAATCGTAGCGCCAGCTGCCCCGCGCGGTCCAGTAGTCCGAAAGCTTCACGGTGCCGTCCATCGTCCATTCCGAGGTGTTGTCCTGGGCTACCCAGATATAGCTTGAGGCCAGCTTCCAGCGCGTGTTGCGCCAGGTGACCCGGGTTTCGTTAAGGGTGAACCCGAAACTGTCGTCGAACAGTGCGCGGTTGGCGAGCGAAAGATCGTCTGCAAGATCGAGCTCGGCCATCAGCAGCCAGTCCGACGCGCTGCCGGAAAGGCCGCTTTCGGCCGGAAACTGGCCAAGGTCGCGCTGGCGCAGGATACGCCCCGCCGTCAGCCCCAGCGACCAGCCCGCCGGATCGTCGTGCTGCCAGCGCATGCCGATATTGGCCCGCAGGCCCTGTTCGCGCCTGTCGTGGCCGGGAAAGCGCGAGAGCGCAAACAGGTTGCCCTCGTCGAATTCGACAAAGGTGCTGTCTTCATTGGGGTGGTCGGGGCTTTCCTCGCGGCTCCACAGCAACTGGACCACCGGTTCGAACAGCTGGGTGGCCCCCCGCGCGGTGATGCGGCGCATCGGCCAGCGCAGTTCTGCCCCCAGATAGGGTGTGAAGCTGCTGCTTTGCCCGGGATAGGCCGGATCCTGGCGGACGGTGAACAGATCGCTGCCGGCTCCGGCCAGGGCACGGACAAGCATTCCGTTGCGCAGGATCCAGCTGCGTTCCCAGTCGGCCGCCACCGTCAGCCGCGACATGTCGCGCCCGTCGTCGCCCGGGGTGTCGGATCTGCGAAACAGCCCGTGGCTGGCAATGCGGAAATCGAGCGCCCCCCCGATCAGGGCCGGGGTGTAGCGGCGCCAGTAGAGGCTGTCGCTGACCAGCGATGGCAGGGTATCGTTGTCTTCGCCCGGTCGCAGCGACCGGAACCGGCTGAACGATCCCTTGATCAGGCTGTCGCGCTTGGCGCGATGGATGACAACGCCGCTCTGCAGGCGGTCCTTGTCGGAATAGAGATATTCCAGCAGATAGGCCGGATCCGAGACGGTTTCGATGCTGAAATTCAGCCGGAATCCGCGCGGCAGATCGAAACCGCCTGTTCCGAACAGATAGGCCCGGGTGTTTCCGGGGCGCAGGTCATCGCGTGAAACCGCACCCCGGAACGTCAGTTCGCCATGCGCGAATTTCCTGCGCAGGCGGTATTCCAGGGTTCGGGTGGCGGGCGAGACATACGGGGTCAGCAGCAGATCGGCATGGGGGCCGAGGGTGATGAAATAGGGGGCCTTGAGGCCGAATCCAAGCTCTGAGGTGCTGTTGAACTTGGGCACCAGAAAGCCGGTGGCGCGTTTCAGCGTGGGATCGGGCAGGCGCAGGCGTGGCAGGTAAAATACCGGGATGTCGAGCAGACGCAGCTGGGCGCCCTCGAAATACAGCTGCCGGCGCAGGCGATCGTGGATCACCCGCCGCGCCCGGATCTGCCACAGCGGCACCGGGTTCCTTGCACAGACCCGGCATGACGAGGCAACGGTCTTGTACAGCTGGATATAGCGCCCGCCCACGCGGTTGATCTCGACGGCAGCCAGCTGCAGCTGCTGCGCAAGCACCACACGGGCGCTTTTCAGCACCCCCTCGCGCAGGTCGGGCGACAGTTCGGCCGCACTGGCCAGAAGCACCGTGCCCCTGCCGTCGTCCAGAACGATCGGGCCGCCGATCAGCAGGCGTTCCTCACGCTTGTCGTAGATCACCCGTTCCGCCTTGAGGCGCAGCTTGCCGAACAGGATCTCGACATGCCCCTCGGCGATCAGGCGGGTCTTTCCCTCGATGCGGATGCGGTCGGCCAGAAGGGTGGTAAAGCCGGTTTCAGCCACGGCGGTGGCCGCAGGGGGCGAAGAGGCGGGCAAGGAGGAGGGCGCGCCTTGGGCCCTTGCCGCACCGCCGCCGCCGCCGGCCGGCATCTGGCCAAGGCCCATAACCGCCCCCGCCAGCAGGCCGGTCAGAGTCTTGCGTAATGGCGGTATTGCCTGTCGCCGCGTCATCCGTCCTCCAGGTGCAACAGCAGGGCCAGTGCAAGGCTGATCGCCGCCACCGGCGGCGCCCAGGCCGCAAGCAGCAGAGGGATCTGCCCGTTTTCGCCAAGGATCTGCATGAAGTTGCGCACGAAATAAAGGGCAAAACCGCTGATCACCGCCAGCAGCACCATCAGCCCCGTATGCCCGAAGCGGGCCGGGCGCAGGGTGAATACCGCGCCGACAAGCACCATCGCGGCAAACAGCAGCGGCTTGGCCAGCTCCATCTGATACCAGACCTTGTGCGCACGCGCCGAAAAGCCGGCGTTTTCCAGGCGGGCGATGAAGCCCGGAAGCTCCCAGAACGGAATGGCGCGGGGGGTGCCGAAACTGTCGCGAATCTGATCGGGGGTCAGATCCGAGGGCACGCCGAAGCTTTGCCAGATCTGGGCGTCGCGCTCGGGATTGTCGCTGTTCTTCAGAGGCCAGAGCTTGGCCCCGGTCAGGATCCAGGCCCCGTCGCGCAGCACTGCCGATTCGGCCTCGATGCGGCGCGCCGGGTTTCCTTCGGGATCGAAGCCGAAGAAGCTGACCCCGACAAGCCGGGTGGCATCGAAATTGGCGCCGCTGGCCCGGATCACCGTTTGCCCCTCCGCGCTGCCCTGACGCAGCCACAGCCCCTCGTTCGAGACCGAAAGCACGCTGGCGGTGCCCTGGGTGTGGCGGGCGGCCTTTACCTCGTATTGCTTGACGGTGGCGGCAACCAGGGGGTTGAGAACGCTGATTGCGAACAGCCCGACCAGCACCGCCACCGAGATCGGCGCCAGCAGGATCCTGAGTGCCGAAACCCCGGCCGCGCGCGCCGCCACCAGTTCCGAACTGCGCGAGAGGCTGATGAACAGGGTGATGACGGCAAGCACCACGATCAGCGGCAGGATCCGGTACAGGCTGTCCGGTGCATTCAGAACGGTAAGTTCTAGGATTTCCCCGAAGCTGGCCCCGGTGCCCGAAAAGCGTCTGATCTGCTCTACCATGTCGATCAGTATCAGGATCACCAGGAACAGTCCGGCAACCGAAAGAAAGGTGAACAGGAACCGGCGGGCGAAATAGAGGAACAGGGTCATGCCGGAACGCGCCTCCGCAAATGGCGCAGCAGGGCCGGGTTCTGCCCCAGGAACAGGAATGCGCCCGCGCTTGCCAGCCCCAGCAGCGGTGCCGCATAGGCCAGAGGCCACAGCCGGGCGTTCTGCCGGATTGCCCCCATTGCCGCATTGTCGAGCGATTTCAGCAGGATGACGATCGCCACCGCCAGCATGATCTGGCGCCAGACGCCGAACCGGCTGAAACCGCCAAGCAGCAATGCGGCGAAACCCAGCAGCGGTGCCATCAGGGCGAACAGCGGCAGCGAGAAACGCTCATGCGCCTTGGCCAGGAAAGCGGCTTCGCTGGCCCGCGTTTCGCGCAGCAGTTCGGGTGTGGGGAACAGGAGTTTGCCGGTTGCAAGTTCGCTGACGTTGCGCCCGGCGGTTGGCTGCGGGCCGATCAGGGCACCGATGTCGAAGGTGAAATCTCCGAAGCGTGTAACGAACAGGCGCCGGCTTCCCGCTTCCAGCGTCTGGGCCATGCCGTTGAACATCAGCAGCCTCGGGCCGCCTTCTTCGCGCAGCAGAAGCGCGCGCTGTGCGGTATAGGTGGTGGTCAGCTGCGGGTTGCGGGCATCGGAAAAGAAGATGTTCTTCAGTTCGCCCTCGGGGCTGATCTCGCGGATGTAGAAGGTGATGCCGGGCGCGGGGTGCAGAAAACGCCCCTCGACAAGGAACCGGCCGGCAATGTTTTCGGCGATCTCGCTGCGCCGGTCGGCCATGCGGCTGGCGGCCAGCGGCACCAGGAAATGACCCAGCAGCGAAACCAGCAGCGCCACGATCAGCCCGAATACCAGAACCGGGCGGGCAAGCCGGAAGTTGCTGAAGCCGGTGGACTGCACGACCACCAGTTCGCTTTCGGTGCTGAGCCGGTTGCAGGCATAGATCGCCGCCACGAAGGCCGATACCGGCAGCACGAGGCGGATCACGTTGGGCAGGGTAAGCGCGGTGAATTCCAGGAATACCAGCGCCGACTGGCCGTCGGCGATCAGCTGGTCGAAAAGCAGAACCGCACGGTTGATCCAGTAGATCATCACCAGGATCAGCGAAAACAGCCCGAACAGGACCATCAGCTGCGACAGGAAGTATCTGTCGAACGTGGCCATGTGGTTGCTTCCTCCGCGGCGGGTTGATCCTGCCGGAACCTAGCCCATTCCGCGGGCTGGTAAAACTGCTATCTGGCCAAAACCGGAGGCAGCGGATAGACAGGTGCGGACAGACGGATACCGGCCTTGCGGACCGCGGGTTGCCGCCGCCCGGACGGGGCAGTCGGACTGCCGCCGGCGCAGCGCGCGGGAATGCCGGGCAAGGCAAGGCCATCAGCAACCGGAGGACAGCAATGACCCAGCCCAGAGCCGTGGATTTCAGGGAAACGGATCTTGACGCAATCGCCGCAGCACGGGGGCGGATCGTGGTGATCAGCGGCGCCGAGGGCAGAATGGACAAGGCGGCGCGGCGGGTGAACCGGCTGACCAGGGGTGCGCTGGCGCGCTACCTGGAAAGTGATGCCTTCCGTCGGCAGAAAGAGGGCACGGTGCATGAGCTGAGCTATCCGGCCGGGCTTGCGGCCGAGGGGATTCTGGTGCTGCGGCTCGAACGGCGCGCCGATTCGCTGACGGCGCGCCGGGCCGGTGCCGCGGTGGCCCGGGCCGCGGGCCGCGGCGGGCTGCTGGTGCTGGCAGGCAATCTGGCGCGGGCGGCCGATCTTTCATTCGGGATCGTGCTGGCCTCCTACCGGTTCGATGTTCACAGGACCCGCAGGGACGATGAAGAAGACGCGCCGGCGGAAATTTCCGGTACCGGGAAGGATGCGGCATCGGAAAAGGGCGCCGGAAGCGGTGCGAAAGAAGATCCCGGCCCTGTCACCATCATGGTTTCGAAGCCCGAAGCGGTGGCGGCAGCGGCCACGCCGCTGGCGGCGCTTGCCGAGGGGATATTCTTTACCCGCGATCTGGTGAACGAGCCCGCCAACATCCTGACCACCACCGAATTCGCCGCCCGGCTTGCCGCGATGCAGGAACTGGGGCTGGCGGTGGAGATCCTCGAGGAAGACGAGCTTGAAAAGCTTGGCATGGGCGCCCTTCTGGCCGTGGGACAGGGCTCGCAAAGCCCTTCCAGGCTTGTGGTGATGCAGTGGCGCGGCAGGGCAGGGGGCGATGCGCCGCTGGCGCTGGTGGGCAAGGGTGTGGTGTTCGATACCGGGGGCATTTCCCTGAAGCCCGCCCGGGGCATGGAAGACATGACCATGGACATGGGCGGCGCGGCGGTGGTTGCCGGGGTGATGCGCACGCTGGCGCTGAGGCGGGCACGGGCCGATGTGGTGGGGATCGTCGGGCTTGTCGAGAACATGCCCGACGGGCGTGCCACCCGCCCCGGCGACATCGTGCGCGCAATGAAGGGCGACACGATCGAGGTGATCAACACCGATGCCGAAGGCCGCCTGGTGCTGGCCGATGCGCTCTGGTATGCCCAGAAGCGTTTCAACCCCTGCGGAGTGATCGATCTGGCCACCCTGACCGGGGCCATCATCATTGCGCTCGGTCATGAAAAGACCGGCGTGTTCAGCAATGACGACAGCTTCTGCGAGGCCCTTCTGAAGGCTGCGGAAGCCGAAGGCGAAGGCGCCTGGCGGATGCCGCTCGGCGAAGCCTGGGACAGGGCGCTGAAGAGCGACAAGGCCGACATGAAGAATGTCGGCGGGCGTGATGCGGGCGCCATCACCGCAGCCCAGTTCCTGCAACGGTTCATACGCAGGGGCACCCCCTGGGCGCATCTCGACATCGCCGGCACCGCCCAGCTGAAGAAACCTGCCGACCTGGCTCCGAAAGGGGCCACGGGTTGGGGGGTCATGGCGCTTGATCGGCTGATCCGCGACCACTACGAGGGCTGAGACGCAAGGGGCAGAGCAGAGGCAGGGCAGGGGCATCGGAAGAATGGGCGAGGCCTATTTCTATCACCTGATTCGCCAGCCGCTCGAGGCGGCCCTGCCGGTGCTTCTGGAAAAGGCGCTGGCAGCGGGCTGGCGGGTGGCGGTGCGGGGCCGCGATGCGGAGCAGATGGAATGGCTCGACCGCAAGCTGTGGCTGGGCCCTGAAGAAAGCTTTCTGCCGCATGGGCTGGCCGGGGGGGCGCAGGACGCCGATCAGCCCGTTCTGCTGACCTGCGAAAGTGGCCCGGCCGCGAATGATCCGGCCTGCCTGATGGTGCTTTCCGGGGCGCCGCTCGGCCCTGACGAGGTAAAGCGGATGCAGAGGGTCTGTGTCCTGTTCGACGGAGCCGATCCGGCGGCGATGGAGCAGGCCCGAGCCTGCTGGAAGGCGCTGACCGCAGCAGGCTGCGCCGCGCAATACTGGTCGGACGAAAGCGGCCGGTGGGAAAAGAAGGCCTGAGGCGGCCGGCACCGGATGGGCTTCAGGCCGGGATGTCGCGGTGCGCAGCGGCCGACGGGATGCCTGATGCATGAGAAGGGGGCGGGATCGTGTCGAGCAATGCCGTAACCGCCCGTCCCCGGGGCAGGTTCAGTTCCCGGCACAGTCGCGCCCGGGCGCGCGAGATGCGCGACATCACCGTGCCCGGCGGCAGATCGAATCTTTCGGCCAGTTCCTGATAGGTGGCGCCCTCGTTGCAGAGCGGGCGCAGCAGTTCGGCCTGGGGTTCGGGCAGACGTTCGATGGCTGCGCGCACCTCCTTGCAGGCCAGACGGATCATCTGATCTTCGGGCGCGATGCCGGCATTGCTTTCGGTCAGCTCCTCACCCTCGGGGCGGGTACGGTGCGAGGCATGGCGCAGCACCGTCATCAGATAGGGTCTCAGATCCTCGATCTCGGCCCCCGCCTCAAGCCGCGCCCAGACCCTGAGCAGCGCTTCCTGGGCCAGGTCCTCGGCCCTGTCGGGGGTGGGGGCCATGATCCGCGCCAGCTTTTCCAGCTGGGGAATGAGCTTGATCAGTTCGGTTTCTGCCCTGGCAGGTGTCATCGTGTTCCCTCGCTACTGTTACCGGCCGTGATTGCGATCCCGGTGGCGATCGCAGCCGTGGCGCCCAGCCAAGGATGCCTTTGCCGATGGCGGCGCGGCAAGGCGGGGTTTCTTGCCGAAACTGCCGCGCCGGGCTTTTTCGGCTGATCCTTGCCTTTTTGCGCCGCGCCTCTCGGCAACGGCTTGCCCGTTTGCGGATGGCGCGGGGAAAGGTGTGCAACGGCGGGAATAACCCCTGCGCCGGGGACTCTTGTCTGGTGAAGGCCGCAGAGAGCCTTCGCAACAGGAACACATCAGGAGATATCCAGGATGACCATCAAGACCAGAATGACCGCGACCATGGCCGCAGTGCTTCTTGCCGGCGCGGCAACCGCAGTCAGCGCCGCCGAAATCGATACCGATGGCGATGGTGTCTATTCGCTTGCGGAAATGCAGGCGGCCTTCCCGGAAATCACGGAAGAAACCTTCACCGCCATCGATGCCAACGGAGACGGCATGGTGGATCCGGACGAACTGAAGGCCGCACAGGACGCCGGCGTTCTGCCGAGCGGCGGCTGATACTGCCACGCGAGATCCTGCCGGGCAGGCCTTTCCGGCTTTCCCGGCAGGTTGCTCCGCGCGCCCGTCTCCGGATGGCACGGTGCGCGTGCCGGGCCCTCTCCCGATCCCGACACTCACTCACACGATCCCGAGGGGCTCCCCGCCCTCCCGCGCATGTTTCACCGGTCCTGTTTCCAACCGGGCGCGGGGGGGGTCGTGTTGCACCCGCTGGCCGCGGGGCGCATACCCGGGCCGCCTGCGCGCCCCGAGCGAAGCAAGTGCGATCTGACGCGACATGCCCTAGGCGGCCATCCAGGCACCAGACAGCGTGGCGGGAAGGGTTGAAAGGGTTGCGCCGATCCGCAGGAACGACGGCAGGCGGCGCAGTTCCTCCTGCCCCGAGACCATCCCGATGATCGTGCCCGTTCCCCCGACAACAGCGGCATTGAGCAGCGGCGATTGCGGTGCGAGCCAGCCCGTTACCGCGCCCGAAAGGGCCGAAACCGTCAGGCTGATGGCCAGCATCTGCCAGCCGAGCAGCGGGTCATCCGAGGCCTTCTCGAAGGCTTCTTCCAGCTGTGCGTCGATTTCATCGGGATCGTATTCATCAAGATCAAGGCCGTTCTTGCGGGCCGCGCTGATCGCATCGCTGGCGATACCCATCCCGAGTGCCGCGCCGGCCAGCAGGGCGGTGACAAGCGCAGTGGCAATGCCCGCGGCGATGGCCACAATATCGAAGGCTTCAAGCATGGCGCCGGTCTGCCGTCAGCGCGGCTCGACGCGCGAACGCGCCAGTGCCGCCACCCCGGTGCGCGCCACCTCGTTCAGCCCCAGCGGGCGCATCAGATCGGCAAAGGCATCGATCTTTTCGGGCGTGCCGGTGATCTCGAAGGTGAAGCTTTCAAGGGTGCTGTCCACCACATTGGCGCGGAAGATGTCGGCCAGGCGCAGCGCTTCGACGCGCTTGTCGCCGGTGCCGGCCACCTTGAACAGGCCCAGTTCGCGTTCGACAGTCGGGCCTTCGACCGTCAGGTCATGCACGTCATGCACCGGGATGATGCGACCAAGCTGCGCCTTGATCTGCTCGATGACCGCCGGCGTGCCGGTGGTGACGATGGTGATGCGCGAGGTGTGCCCCTGATGATCGACCTCGGCCACGGTAAGGCTTTCGATATTGTAGCCACGCCCCGAAAACAACCCGATGACACGCGCCAGCACGCCCGCCTCGTTATCCACCACGATCGCCAGGGTATGGCGCTCTTCGCCGTCGGCATTTGGATTTCGCAGGTCGTATGCCGAGCGCCTCGACGCTCCTTTCTTTATTTGCAGAACAGGCATTTGCACTCCTTTCCTAAACCAATACCGCACCTTTGGCGCCGATGGCGTCGGTTGCTGCGGCATCGCCCATGAGCATCTCGTTGTGCGGGGCGCCCGAGGGAATCATCGGAAAGCAGTTTTCGTGCTTTTCGACAAGGCAGTCAAACACCACCGGGCCGTCATGACCGATCATTTCCGCGATTGCATCGTCCAGATCGGCAGGGTCCGAGCACTGGATGCCTTTCGCGCCGAAGGCCTCGGCCAGCTTCACGAAATCGGGCAGGGATTCGCTCCAGCTGTGCGAATAGCGTTCGCCATGCAGCAACTGCTGCCACTGGCGCACCATGCCGAGGCGCTCGTTGTTCAGGATGAACTGCTTGACCGGCAGGCAGTATTGTGCGGCGGTGCCGAGTTCCTGCATGTTCATCAGCCAGCTGGCTTCGCCCGCGACATTGATCACCAGCGCATCGGGGCGGGCGATCTGCACGCCGATCGAGGCGGGGAAGCCATAGCCCATGGTGCCCAGCCCGCCGGATGTCATGAAGCGGTTGGGCGCCTCGAAGCCCATGAACTGGGCCGCCCACATCTGATGCTGGCCCACCTCGGTGGTGATGTAGCGGTCATGCTCTCTGGTCAGCGCCTCAAGGCGCTGCAGTGCATATTGCGGCTTGATCACTTTGTCGGAAGGTGCATAGGCAAGGCAGTTGCGCTTGCGCCATTTCCCGATCTGCTCCCACCATTTCTTCAGGGCGTCCTTCTTCACCTTGCGGCCGCGCGACTTCCAGATCTTCAGCAGATCTTCCAGCACATGGCCCACATCGCCCAGAACCGGCAGATCCACCTGGATCACCTTGTTGAGTGAACTCGGATCGATGTCGATATGGGCCTTTTGCGAGCCGGGGCTGAAACTGTCGATCCGGCCGGTGATGCGATCATCGAAGCGGGCGCCGACAGCGATCATCAGGTCGCAGTCGTGCATGGCCATGTTTGCCTCGTAGAGCCCGTGCATGCCCAGCATGCCGATCCAGTTCCTTCCCGAGGCCGGATAGGCGCCGAGGCCCATCAGGGTAGAGGTGATCGGAAAGCCGGTGGCATCGACCAGTTCGCGCAGCAGCTGGCTGGCCGCAGGCCCCGAATTGATGACCCCGCCGCCGGTGTAGAACACCGGGCGTTCGGCCTGTTCGATCATCACGGCCAGGGCCTCGATCTCGGATCTGGAAGCCTTGAGACGGGGCCGGTAATGGCCGGTATCCGCCTTTCGGGGGGGCACGTAATCGCCGGTGGCGAACTGCACGTCTTTCGGGATGTCGATCAGCACCGGGCCGGGGCGGCCGGTCGTGGCCACATGAAAGGCCTGGTGCAGCTTGTGGGGCAGGTCGTCAGTGTCCTTCACAAGCCAGTTGTGCTTTGTGCAGGGGCGGGTGATGCCCACGGTATCGGCCTCCTGGAAGGCATCGGTACCGATCATGAAGGTGGGCACCTGGCCGGTGATGACGACGATCGGGATCGAATCCATCAGCGCGTCGGTGATACCGGTCACCGCGTTGGTGGCGCCGGGCCCCGAAGTGACAAGCACCACGCCGGGCTTGCCGGTGGCGCGGGCATAGCCTTCGGCAGCATGCACGGCGCCCTGTTCGTGGCGCACCAGGATGTGGCGAATGTCGTTCTGCTGGAAGATTTCGTCATAGATCGGAAGCACGGCGCCGCCCGGATAGCCGAATACAACATCCACACCCTGATCCTTCAGGGCCTGGACCACCATTTTCGCTCCGGTCATCTGACGTGTCATCTTCCTTGTGCTCCGTTCACATCGTTCGCGTTCACATCGTTCGCGCAACAAAAAACCCCCGGTCGGGGCGGGGGCGCATCGGGTCCGTCATGGAAAGCCGTTACCGACCCATGCGCCAGTTCTCCATAATCACGACAAGAGCGTTCATCCCGGGGACTCCTTCATGCGTGAGCGGAACCTTAAAAGCGGCGTTGCCGGGCGTCAACAGGGAAATCGGCAAGGAAACTGTCGTGAATGCCGCAGCAAGGCACGTTTTGTTGCGCCAGGCGGGCAGAGTGAGCAACTTTTCTCAAGATGTGTCGCGCAGGCCTCTGCGGCCGGTGCCCTGCAATACGCCATGTTCAAGCGCATAGCGGGTAAGGCCGGCGGTGGATGAAATGCCGAGCTTGCTCTTGATGTTGCGGCGATGCGTTTCCACGGTGCGCACCGAGATGTCGAGTTCCTGTGCCACCATCCTGTTGGTCTTGCCCTGGGCCAGCAGCAGCAGGATCGTCTGCTCGCGCGAGGTGAGGGGCTCGCGCCCGTCCTTGGTGGTCAGGCGCGAAGGGGTGGATTCGAGCACGGCGCGGGTGCCGGGGCAGAGATGGCGCCGCCCCTGCATCACCGTGTCGATGGCATGCTTGATCTCGTCGGTGGGCACGTCCTTCAGGATATAGCCCACGGCACCGTGGGAAAGCGCGGTGTTCACGTATTCGGCGCTGTCGTGCATGGTCAGCACGATGATCCGGGTTTCGGGGCGGCGTTCGAGCAGCAGTTCGGTTGCGGCAAGCCCGTTCATTCCCGGCATGTTGAGATCGAGCAGCACCACATCGGGGGCAAGCTCTTCGATCCTTTCGATGACCTTCTCGCCGCTGCTCAGGGTGGCAAGCACGCGGATGTCGTCATGGATTTCCAGGATCGCCTCGATACCCTCGGCCACCATCGGGTGGTCATCGACGATGACGATGGTAACGGGAGCGGCGGCGGAAGGGGGCGGGGGGCCGGCCCTTTTCATGCGCTTTCCTTTCCGATTTCTTCGGGCGGCAGGATGTGGCTGAGCGGCACGGTGGCCTCGATCACCAGCCCCGAACTGCTGGCAAGGATGCGCAGGGTGCCGCCGATCTGTTCGATACGTTCCTGCATGTTGCGCAGGCCCAGGCCGCCGCCGCCTTCTTCGCCCGCGCCGCCCGCCATGCCGCAGCCGTTGTCGCTGATCCGCAGGGTGGCGCCGCGCTTGTGGCCGTAAAGCTCGATGCGCACCTGGCTGGCGCCGGCGTGGCGCTCGACATTGGTCAGCGCTTCCTGGGCGATGCGGTAAAGCGCGATGCGGGCTTCCTCGTCAAGGCGGTTTCGGAAGACAACCGTTTCGAGCTTGCAGTCGATCCCGGTGCGGTGCGCGAAATCTTCGGTGAGCGACTGCAGCGCCGGCCCGAGGCCCAGATCGTCAAGCGCGCCGGGGCGCAGGGCGTGGCTGATGCGGCGCACCTCGCGGATGGCACCCTTCAGGTGTTCGATGCCTCTGGAAAGGCTTTCGCCGGCTCGTGCATCCCCGGCCCTGAGGCGCCGCTGCGCAAGCTCGAGCGCATAGCGCACGCCCACCAGGATCTGGCTGATGCCGTCATGCAGTTCGCGCGCGACCCGCGAGCGCTCCTCTTCCTGGGTATCGACGATCCGCTGTGTCAGGGCCATCAGCTTGGCATCGGCCAGGCGGCGTTCGCGCAGGGTGATGAACAGCCCCGACAGGAATACCAGCAGCAGCGCCCCCATGGTGATGGCGCCGATATAGACGAAGGTGCGCCGCACCCGGGCCTCTACCTCGGCGCGTTCGGCGGCGATGGTTTCCAGGACGTCGTCGATGAAAACGCCGGTGCCTACCACCCAGCGCCAGTCCTGCAGGCCGATCACGTAACTGACCATCCTTTCCGTCCTGCCGCTGGAGGGCCTGGGCCATTCATAGGAAAGGTAGCCTCCGCCCTTGCGGGCGATGGCGATCATCTTGTCCACCACCTTCTGTCCATCGGGGCCGGCCACGCCCAGCCAGTTGCGGCCGATCAGTTCGGTGCGCCGGGGGCTGACAAGGTTGTTGCCGTCGTAATCATAGACGAAGAAATACCCGTCCTGCCCGTAGAGCATGGCCGAAAGCGTCTGGGTGACGGCAAGCTTGGCGCTGTCGTCATCGGGCAGGGCACGGCCATAGATGTTGATGAAGGCGGTGCGCGCCAGCGACAGGTAGTTCCTCAGCTCGGCCTTCTTGGCGGCGATAAGCTCGTTTTCGAGAAAGGCGATTTCCTCGCGCGCGGTCTGGCGCGACTGGGCGGCCACCAGAAGCGCGATGGCAAGGGCCGAGAGCAGCAGCGGGACGGTGGCCAGCAGGAAGATCTTCTGCCCATAGCTCAGCCTGCCGTCCCGACGGGGCGACAGGGGAAGCTGGTGGGGCCTCGCGGCTGTCCGGGGGCGGGCTGGCGTGCCGGGGTGCGGTCTTTTGCGGAACATGCCCCGAATCAGACATCTGCGGTTGCGATGCGCAAGGAAAAAACCGGATCGTCGGTGCCGGATGCGCAAAAAAGGCACCGGAGGGGCCGGAATATACCGAAAAACGATCGTCTTTTCCGCATCTGCGTAAAAGTTGGTATTTTCTGACGGGTGCGGTTGTTCTAACTTCGGCCCCACCTGAAACGATCGGCCCGCTGCCGAAGCGCGGGCGCAACTCTATGGGAGGAGTAACTCTATGGATCGTCGCTCATTTCTGAAGAATGCCGCTGTTGGCGGTGCCGCCGCCGCGGCTGCCGGCACGCTGGCCGCCCCGGCCTATGCCCAGGGCAAGCGCAAGCTGACCATGGTCACGTCCTGGGGGCGTGGCCTGGCGGGCGTGTTCGATGCCGCCCAGCATGTGGCCGACACGATCAACACCATGTCCGACGGCACGCTCGAGGTGGAAATCAAGGCCGCAGGTGAACTTGTGGGCGCCTTCGAGGTGTTCGATGCCGTGACTTCGGGCCAGGCCGACATGTATCATGCCGCCGATTACTATTTCATCAGCCAGCATCCGGGCTTTGCCTTCTTCACCTCGGTGCCGATGGGGATGACCGCGCAGGAGCTGTTCAACTGGTATTACCACGGCAACGGCCGCAAGTATCACGACGCCCTGGGCGAGATCTTCGGTCTGAAATCCTTCCTGGCGGGCAACACCGGCGCCCAGGCCGGCGGCTGGTTCCGCAAGGAAATCAAGGGCCCCGAAGACTTCAACGGCCTGAAGTTCCGCATGCCCGGCCTCGGCGGCAAGGCGCTTGGCTACCTGGGCGCCAGCGTGCAGAACCTGCCCGGCGCGGAAGTGTATCAGGCGCTGGCCTCGGGTGCCATCGACGGCACCGAGTGGATCGGCCCCTGGGCCGACGAGAAGGCCGGCTTCCAGGAGATCACCAAGTTCTTCTACACCGCCGGCTTCCATGAGCCGGGCGCCGGCCTTTCGCTGGCGACCAACCTGGATGTCTGGAACGAGCTGAGCCCGGCGCATCAGAAGATCATCGAGGCGGCTTCCGGCTTCTCGAACAGCTGGTCGCTGGCGCAGTTCCTGATGAACAACGGTTCGGCCCTCGAACGCCTGAAGGCCGGCGGCGTCAAGGTGCTCGAATTCCCCGACAGCGTATGGGATGCCTTCGGCGAGGGCACGCGCAAGGTGTATGAAGAATTCATGGGCGACGATCTCTTCAAGGAGATCTTCGACGACTATTCGGCCTCGATGCGCGCTTCTTCCGGCTGGCTGAGCGTGGGCGAGGGCGCCTATCGCATCCAGCGTGACCGCGTGATGGGCTGATCAGGCCCGCACGCAGAGCATGAATGCCCGGGCCCGCGCCGCGTCAGGCGGCGGGCCCGGGATACCGGGTTGCGTCCGGCGCGGGGGCGGACGTATTTCCTGCAGGAACGGGGAGCGGCTATGCTGGACGCGATTGTCTGGGTCCTTCGGAATATCGGGGCGGCCTTCGTGAACCTCTTTCATGCGCTCGCGCAGCCGGAATTGTGGCTGGCCTGGGTCTCGGAGCTGGGCAAGCTCGAAAGCACCGAGGCCAAGCAGGCGCTGATGCGCTTCATCTATTACGGCGGTTCGAGGGAATTCTTCTTCGTGGTATTCACCGTCGTTCTGGTATTGACGGCGATCGGCATGTGGAAGCGGCCGGTGATGTGGGGCGCGGTCAGGGGGCTTGAAGGGCTGGCCAACGGCATCGGCCGCTTCGCCGCCTGGGCCGGATTGCTGATGGTGCTGCAGCAGATCGTCATTGTCTTCGTGCAGCGCATCTTCGTGCAGGCCGATCTGACGATCGGAGTGGGGATGGGGCTTGATGTTGCCCTGACCAAGGACATCAGCTGGTGGGCCGAGGGGCTGAAGTTCTACAACGCGATGATCGTTGCGCTTTGCGTCACCTATACCTTCGTGCAGGGGGGGCATGTGCGGGTGGACCTGATCTATTCCAGGGTCAGCCATCGCGCGCGCAAGCTGATCGACATGTTCGGCGCCCTGTTCTTCATGATGCCGGTGGCGGTGCTGACCTGGATGTATGGCTGGTATTTCATGTGGCGCCACCTGATCAACCCGCCGGTTTCCGCCTCGGATACGCTGGAGCGGCTGATGCTCAAGGCCCGTGCCGCGCGCTGGAGTGTCGAGACGATCGGCTTCTCGCCCAACGGGTTCAACGCCTATTTCCTGTTCAAGGTTCTGCTGGTTTTCTATGCGGGGCTGGTTTTCCTGCATGCCATTGCCTTTTTCTACCGCTCCTGGCTCGAATTCGTCGAAGGCCCGGAAAGCGAAGGCAGATACCTCGACAAGGATACGCTTGGCGAGGGCGAAGAAATCTACGAAGGCACGCACTGAGCGAAGGGGCAGCTTGTCATGATATTCGGACTCGATGGCGTCGAAATCGGCCTGATCATCGTTTTTCTCTGCCTGTTCGGCGGGATCCTTTCCGGCTTTCCGGTGGCTTTTGCAATCGGTGGCGCGGGGCTGATTTCCTTTGGCATCATTGCGGCACTCGACAGCGCGGGGCTGCTGATACATCAGGCAATCGATACCGGATCGCAGGCCTACAGGAACCTGGTCGCCACGGGCATTCACCCCGACAAGATATCCATATTCCGATACCCGGACCTGCCCCGGATCGCCCAGCCGGTGTTCGAAAACGGCTGGGAAAAGGCCCTGGATCACAAGGTTTCCTTCATCGTCAACCGGATGAACGAACGGGTGATGGCCGGGCAGTCGATCGAGACCCTGCTGGCGGTGCTGATGTTCGTGCTGATGGGAATCACGCTGGAGCGCTCGAAGATCGCCAACGATCTTCTTACCACCATGGCGCGGGTCTTCGGTCCGCTGCCGGGGGGGCTTGCGGTTTCGGTCGTGGTGGTGGGGGCCTTCCTGGCCGCCTCGACCGGCATCGTCGGTGCCACGGTGGTGACGATGGGCCTCCTGAGCCTGCCCACGATGCTGCGCCACAAGTATTCTCCCGAACTCGCAACCGGGGTGATCGCGGCATCCGGAACCCTGGGGCAGATCATTCCGCCTTCGATCGTGATCGTGCTGCTGGGCACGCTGGCCGGTGATCTCTATTCCGCGGCACAGGAGCAGCGCGCCCAGCTTGCGGGCTGTTCGGATGCGCTGACCTATCTGGGGCAGGCGGCGGTTGTTTCGGTGGGCACCCTGTTCCAGGCCGCGATCCTGCCCGGCATCATGCTGGCCTTTCTCTACGGGCTCTATGCCTTCGGCTATGCGCTGGTGCGCCCCGAGAAGGCACCGCCGGTGCCAGCACCTGACACGGATGGCGAGACGATCACCCGCCGTGATGCGCTGACCTGGTTCCTGGCAGTTCCCGGGCTGCTGATCGGCGGGCTGGTTCTGGCCATGCAGATCGGGTTTGTCGGTTCGCAGGACATCACCGTGGACAGCTATTCCGACACCACGAAAACCGCGGTTCTGCGCACCAATGTCAGCGAGCAGTGCAAGGCCTCGATCATCGAGCTGCACGGGCAGGAGAAATGGGATCTTGCGGTGGCGCAGCAGGCCGAGATCGACGCCGCCGGTGGCGCCGAGGCAAGCAAGAAGCTGACGATCGAGGAATATGCCGAGGCGCGCAAGGCCAGGATCGCCGCCGCGGCGCCGATCGGCACCGGCGTGGCCACGGGCTTTCTGCTGCTGGCGCTGACGCTGGTGCTGGCGCGCGGCATCGCGCCGGGCGCCGATCCGCGCCCGCTTTATGCGGGCGGTTTCGGGGTTCTGCTGGGGCTTCTGGTGGATGTGGTCTTCATCACGCCGACCACCTCGCCCGGGGTCATGTTCCTGTATCTGGCGCTGCCGCTGGCGCTGACCCTATACGGCTGCCGTCATGCGGCGATTCTGCTGTCCCGCAACGATCTGCTGCGGGTGGTGTTCCCGCCGCTGGTGCTGATCGTGGCGGTGCTGGGTTCGATCCTGGGGGGGATCACCAATCCCACGCCGGCCGCCGCGCTTGGCGCCGGTGGTGCGGTGATGCTGGCTGCCTATCGCAGGCTCAGGGAAGAGAACGGCCCGGCAAAACTGATCATCTGGGCCGCCTTTGCCGTGGTGATCATGATCCTTGCCGGCATCAATTTCGATCTGCGCATGAACCGCGAGAACGTGAAGCCCGAGGAATGGATCGCCTATCTGGTGGCTGCCGGTGCCTATCTGTTTGCCATGTTCGGCATCCTGTTCAGCCTCTGGGTGTTGCTGCGTGGGCGGGTGCTGGCACCGATCGTGCGCGAAACGGCCAAGGTTACCAGCATGGTGTTCACCATCCTGATCGGTTCGCAGGTGCTGAACCTGGTGATCATCTCGTTCGGTGGCGAAGATTACATTCAGGATTTCCTCAAGAGCTTCGATAACGAGATCACGATCTTCCTGATCGTGATGGTGGTGTTGTTCTTCCTGGGGTTCGTGCTCGATTTCCTGGAAATCATCTATATCGTGATTCCGATCGTGGGGCCGGTGATCTATGGCGGCACCTTCGATCCGAAATGGGTGACGATCATGATCGCGGTGAACCTGCAGACCAGCTTCCTGACGCCGCCCTTCGGCTTTGCCCTGTTCTACCTGCGCGGAGTCGCCCCGAAAGAGGTGACCACCGGGCACATCTATCGGGGCATCATCCCCTTCGTGCTGATCCAGGTGGTGGGGCTTCTGATCCTCGGGTTCTTCCCGCAGATCGTCACCATCGTGCCGAACCTGCTGCCGAACTGAACAGCAGATGTGCGGCTGGCGGATTCGTCAGCGGTGCGGGAGGAAGCGCGAAGACGCCCTGCGGGGCGTCTTTCCGCAGCCGGGCATCTTGCCCGGGTTGCCGGAGCGGGCGGCGGGGCCTGCCTTTGCCTGCCTTTCTGCCTGCCGGTCAGCCCTTCTGCGCGGAAATCACCGGCAGGGCGATCTGCGCCACCTGCTCCGAGATCGGATCGACAGACAGCGGATGCGTGTCGGGGGTTACTTCCGCCGGATCCGTCAGTTCCTGCCATTTGCCATCGCGATAGACCTCGACCGGGCGGAAGCGCGCCTTGTAGTCCATCTTGGGGCTGCCGGGCACCCAGTAGCCCAGATAGACATAGGGAAGCCCGGCGGTGCGGGCAATTTCGATGTGGTCGAGGATGATGTAGGTTCCCAGGCTGTTTCTGGCGCGGGACGGATCATAGAAGGAGTAAACCATCGACAGCCCGTCATCGAGCACATCCGTCAGGCAGGCGGCTGCCAGGCGCCTGTCTTCGGGGGCGTCGGGATCGGTATATTCGATGACCCGGGTCTTGACCGGGGTTTCCTCGATCATTGCCGAGAATTCGAACACATCCATGTCGGCCATGCCGCCATCGGCGTGGCGGCTGCCCAGATATTCCCGGAACAGTTCGTATTGCCGGTCGGTCGCCCAGGGCGAGGTGGCCTCGCGCAGCAGGTGGCGATTGCGGCGCAGGATCCGACGCTGGTTTTTCGAGGGCTTGAAAGCGGCCACCGGGATGCGGGCCGACAGGCAGGCCGAGCAATCGGTGCAGGACGGCCGGTACAGCACGTTCTGCGAACGCCGGAAGCCCTGTTTCGACAGGCTGTCGTTCAGTTCCGCGGCCATTGCGCCATGCAGCGCGGTGAACAGCTTGCGTTCCATCCGCCCCTCAAGGTAGGGGCAGGGCTGAGGGGCCGTGACATAGAACTGCGGCGAGATGGGCAGGCTGTGATGCATGGTCGCTGAAGTTGTCCTCAATTTTAGTCGAATTCAGGTTAGCAACCGAAATCCGATCCGCCAAGCCCTGCATTTGGTCATGGTTAAGCCTGTGACGAGGCCCGGAAAACGGCCCTGAAGGGCCGCCTCGACCGGCCTTCACCCTCCGTGCCGGGGGCGGTATTGCCGCTCGGGCGGATGCCGTGGCGGGCGCATTTTGCGCTGTCCGTGCCCGTTGCCGTTACCGTTGTCGCCGTTGCCGCGCCCGCAGGTTGCCCCGCATATCCGCTTGCTCCGGATCATGCAGAACAGAATGGCCCGGCCAATCAGCCAGAACCGCACGAAGCCAGGGATCGAAGCCAGGGATCATGGCGACGATCCAGGCAGGCTTGTCGCGGTCGTCCAGCCAGGTTTCGGCCTGTGTGAGCCAGCTTGCAATTGTGCTCATGGGGGATTCCCCCTTGTTCTCGCCATGCTTCAGGAAATGCAGATATTTTCACATTTCCCGGGGGACGGTCGGAACGATGCTGCGAAAAGGCCGGGGGAGCATCGGCGCAATCCGGTTGACCCCGCGACCGCCGCAACGCATCCTTGGCGCATGGATCTTGCAAGCCGCATCTCCCGCTGTCCGATCGCCCACGATCCCGCGCGCGGAAAGGAGGCGGCAGGGGGGTTCGGCGAACTGTCGCCCCCCCTGCGCGATCTGATCGCCGGCGCGGCCGGCTGCAGCCCCTATCTTGAAAGCCTTCTGCGCAAGGAAGGCGCATGGCTGAAGGCGGCGGTCGAAGCGCCGGAACAGGCGCTTGACCGGCTGATCCGCGATACCGCTGAGCATCCGCCAGACCGGCTGGGATCGCTGCTGCGGCGCGACAAGCGCCGGGTGGCGCTGCTGACGGCGCTGACCGATCTTGGCGGGGTGTGGGACCTGATGCAGGTGACGCAGGCGCTTACCCGCTTCGCCGATGCCGCCGTCGAGGCCGGCCTGCGGGCATTGCTCGGGGCTGAAATCGTCCGCGGCCGATTGCCCGGCTTCGCTTCCGGCAGCGATCCGTCGCAGACGGGCATGGCGGTGCTGGCCATGGGCAAGATGGGGGCGGGTGAGCTCAACTATTCATCGGATATCGATCTGATCTGCCTGTTCGACGAATCGCGTTTCGATGCCGCCGACCATCACGAGGCGCGCAGCACCTTCATTCGCGTCACCCGCCGGCTGATGCGGCTGCTTGGCGCCAATGATGCCGAGGGCTATGTGTTTCGCACCGATCTGCGCCTGCGCCCCGATCCTTCGGTAACGCCGGTCTGTCTGGGGATGGATGCCGCCGAACAGTATTACGAAAGCCAGGGGCGCACATGGGAACGGGCCGCCTTCATAAAGGCGCGCGCCTGTGCAGGCGATATTGCTGCGGGGCAGGCGTTTCTGGAGCGTCTGCGCCCTTTCGTGTGGCGCCGGTATCTGGATTTCGCGGCGATCGAGGATGCCCATGACATGCGCCTGCGCATCCGCGCCCACAAGGGGCTTCATGGGCCGATCACGCTTGCGGGGCATGATCTGAAACTGGGTCGGGGAGGCATCCGCGAGATCGAGTTCTTCACCCAGACCCGCCAGCTGATTGCCGGCGGGCGCGATGAGCACCTGCGCGTGCGCGGCACGCTCGAGGCGCTTGAACGGCTGTCGGAGCAGGGGTGGCTGCCCTCGGCCCTCAGCACATCTCTGGCCGGCGATTACCGCGCCCTGCGCGAGATCGAGCACCGCCTTCAGATGCTCAACGATGCCCAGACCCACAGACTGCCGAAAACCCCGGAAGGTTTTGCCCGGCTGGCCCGGTTCATGAGCGAAGGCGATGAAGGGGCGTTTCGCGCCCGTCTGCAGGCGCGCCTGGAAGAGGTGCACGCGCTGACCGAAGGTTTCTTCGCACCGTCACATCCTGAAGAAACCGGCGCGCAAGCGCCCGATCTCGGGGGCAGAGCCCGGGAAATCATGGCCCGCTGGCCCGGTTATCCGGCCCTGCGTTCGCCGCGCGCCACGGCGATATTCGAGCGGCTGCGCCCCGAGATACTGCGCCGCCTGGCCCGTGCCGCCCGCTCCGACGATGCTCTGGCCCAGTTCGACCGGTTCCTGGCCGGTCTGCCCGCCGGGGTGCAGCTGTTTTCCCTGTTCCAGGCCAATCCGCATCTGATCGACCTGATCCTCGACATCGTGACGACAGCCCCCGCGCTGGCCGCCCATCTGGCGCGCAATCCCGGGGTGCTTGATGCGGTTCTGGCGGGTGACTTCTTTTCGCAATGGCCCGGGGCGGCGGCGCTTGAGAAGGAGATGGCGGATCTGCTGGCAGGCTCCGAAGCCGGGGGCGGAGCTCTGCAGGGCCGTCCGCCCGATTACGAACGTCAGCTCGATGCCGCCCGACGGTGGGCCCGTGAATGGCATTTCCGTATCGGCGTGCATTACCTGCGCGGGCTGATCGATGCCGCCGAGGCCGGACGGCAATACGGTGATCTGGCCAGGGCGGTGCTGGCCGCGCTCTGGCCGGTGGTGGTGGATGAGTTCGCCACCCGCCACGGTCCGCCGCCGGGACAGGGGGCGGTGGTGCTCGGGATGGGGTCGCTCGGTGCGGGGCGCCTGCATGCGGCTTCGGATCTCGATCTGATCGTGATTTACGACGCCCCCGCCGATGCCTGTTCCGAAGGCCGCCGTCCGCTGGCCGTGCGCCCCTATTATGCGCGCCTTGCCAAGGCCTTCGTGGCGGCGCTGGGGGCCCCCACGGCAGAAGGAAGGCTTTATGCGGTCGACATGCGGTTGCGCCCTTCGGGGCGGCAGGGGCCGGTGGCCACGTCCTGGGCCGCCTTTGCCGATTACCAGCGCAACAAGGCCTGGACCTGGGAGCACCTGGCGCTTACCCGTGCCCGGCCGGTGGCGGGCAACATGGCGCTTGGTGCCAAGGTCGAGGCCTTTCGTGGCCGGCTTCTGCGTGAAAAGGGAATCCGGGCCGGGCGCGCGGCAAGGGTTCTGGCGGATGTGCGCGACATGCGCGCGCGCCTGCGCCAGTCAAAGCCCGGTGCGGGACATCTCGATGCCAAGCTGGGCGAGGGCCACCTGCTTGATATCGAGCTTTGCGCCCAGACGACCGCCTTGCTGGCCGGGGCAACCGCGCGCGACGTGGCCGGCCAGATTCAGGCCGGTTGCCGGAGCGGCTGGATTCGCCCCGACGAAGGTCAGCGGCTGCTGGCAGCGCATGATCTGTTCTGGGCGCTGCAGATGGCAAGCCGCATTCTGAGCGACCGGGTTGCAGTGCCCGATTCGATCGGGGCCGGGGGGCGGGCCTTTCTGTTCGCGCGCTGCGGGGTCCCGGATCTGGACGGTCTGGTGGAAAGACTTGACAGCGCCGCCCGCGAGGCGGCAGGGCTCATTTCCGGGCTGCTTGAACGCCTGCCTTCAGTCAGTGGGGATGGCACTGGCGAAGGCGCCAGCGGGCACGTGCAAGGCAAAACAGATGACGACAGAGAGCGACAGGGCTGATCCGAAGGGGCTGATCGCCGAGAGCTACCGGATCGAGGGGATCGGTATGGCCGAATGCCGTTCGATCTTTCTCGGCTGGGTGCTGTCTCTGCCGGGGGACGAGGACCCCGGCCCGCTGATCCCGAAGCTGCTGGCGCGTCATGGTGCCGCTCATCCGCACCACCCGATGACCTGCATCCTTCAGCAGGGGCTGGCAGGGGCTGCCGGCAATGAGCGCGGCCGCGGCCGTGCCGGCGCAAGACGCAGGGGTGATGCAGGGCGTTCATCTTAAACAGAAAATCAATTATATGAAGATACTGGATCATATAATGAATGCAATACTTCAGGATATTTGGAGCGCCCGGCATGCCCTTCCCGCTCTGGTCGTCATCATTCCGGGCCAGAGCCGCCCGATGGATGGCACATTCACGGTTCCGCGTTGTCACGCGGGGGGTTGCTGCCGCCGCATGAAGGGCCGGAAGATGAACGACAGGAATGGTGCTGCGCTCCGTCCCTCGGCAGGGAGGCTCCGCCCGCTGACCCGCTTGGCAGGGAGATTGCCGAAGACGGCTGCCCGGCGTGGCCCTGGCCGGGGCCGGGGGTGCATCCGCTGCGCTTTTTCACGCCATTCGGGGCCGGGGCCGGTGGGGCGCCGCTGTCTGAAGGGGCCGTGCCCCGGGGTGCTGCGATGCGGGTTCTGATCGATTCCAACGTGCTTTACCCCACGGTGATGCGCAAGGTGGTGCTCGGGGTTGCCGGGGGCGGGTTGTTCGAACCGCTGTGGTCCGAGCGCATTCTTGCGGAATGGGCGCATGTGGCGGCGCGCGCTGGCGAAGAGCAGGCGGCCATTGCCCGCGCCGAGATCGCGCTTGTGCGTGATCGCTGGCCGGCCGCCGGGATTAATGCCGATCCGGGGCTTGAGGCCGGGCTTTCGCTGCCCGACCCGGATGACATCCACGTGCTGGCCGCGGCCATTGCCGGACGGGCGGGGGTGCTGCTGACGCAGAACCTGAAGGATTTCCCGTCGCGCATCCTGGCCCGGCACCGGATGATCCGGCGCGATCCCGATCGTTTCCTGCGCGAACTCTTCGCGCGCGATCCGGCCTGCGTGCAGGCCGCGGCCGAGCGTGTCTGGTCCGATGCCCGCGGTTTTCCCGATGCGCCGCCCAGCCGGCGGGCGCTTCTGAAGAAGGCACGGCTGCCGGGCCTTGGCAGGCTGCTCGAGCGATCGGAGATCCGCGGCGCCTGAAAGGTGGCCGGCGGGGTGCCGATTTACGCGAAAAAGAACTGCTTCCGCCATGTTCTTGCCGCTTCGGCGTGAACGATTGCTGCCGGATGCCCGGGAAAGAAGCGGGAAAGAACCGGGGAAGGCAAGGGAGCGGGACTGCACCGGTTCCGTCCGGGCCGCAGAGGATCTGGAAAGGGAAAGCAGATGGCAAGGATGCAGGGCAGCAGGCCCGAAAAGGCAGAAAGCGCCGTGCGCCATGCATTCCTGTTCCGGCTGATTGCCGAGGAAGAGGAACGCCGGCGCAGGGCATGCAATGACCAACGCAGACGGCGCCGGCTCGATGGCGGGGCGGACGAAAACCCGGCCGGGCCGCCCTCCGAACGGATGCTGGAGGAAATGCGCAGCCAGTGGGCCGCAACGCTCGAGGTTGCCCCCGATCCGTCTGCTGGCAGAGCCTTGCGCCGTTCCCTGCATCCCGGCCGCCTTTCGGCGCGCCGGCTGCTTGTATTGCTGCGCTAGCGCATGTCGCGTCAGATCGCACTTGCTTTGCCCAGGGCGCGCATGCCCTGAGCAGCCTGCCGCGCCGAATCCGATCATGTGCGACAGGCTCTGGGCGGATCCGTCGAACCGGTGTTCTCCGGGTGCAAGACATGCCGGGAGCGGCTCTGCGGCAAGCTGGCGGTCTTCAGTTCAGGCGCGGGCTGGCGCGCCATTCCCGTTCAAGCTTCTCGATGGCGCGCACGCGCTCTTCGCATTTCGGGTGGCTCAGCAGCCAGGCGGGCATGACCGCACCGGGGCTGCGGGTCAGGCTTTCAAGCTTGCGAAACAGTGATTTCTGGGGCGCGGTGCCGATTCCGGCCTTGGTCAGGAGCGCCGCCGCATAGGCGTCGGCTTCATATTCGTCGCGCCGCGACAGCCGTGCGGCCAGCAAGGTGGTTGCCAGGTTGGCCAGCATCGGTCCAATTCCGGGCAGGAAGCGCCCCAGCATCATGGCAAGTGCCGTGCGCAGCGCGTTCTGCCCCGAGAAATCGATCATCCGCCGGCGCGTGTGCCCAAGTGCCACATGGCCCAGTTCATGGGCGATCACGCTGGCCATTTCCTCTCCCGTCACTTCGCCCTGGCGGTATTTTTCGAAGAATCCGCGGGTGATGAAGATGCGCCCGTCGGGGGCGGCAAGGCCGTTGACCGGATCGATTTCATAGACATGCACCCGGATGCGCGGCAGATCAAGCGCCTGCGCCAGCCGGTTGGTAATGGCGCGCAGACGGGGATCGGCCAGTTCGGTGGAATTGGCGTCAAGCTCGCGCCGGGTGCGCCAGGCCGAGAAATGATAAAGCGCAAAGGCATAGAGCAGGGCCAGCAGGATCGGGGTGAACTTCAGCATGTTTCCGATATGGCGGTTGCAGCGCCTGCTGGCAAGTCCTGGCATGCAGACGGCGGGAAATCTGCGGCACCGCCATTTCGCGACAGGCAACGATGCGGGCGTTCGGGAATCGCATGCCGCTGCTGCTCGCCGGAGCATGCAGGCCCGTGTGCGGCGGTCGCATGGGGTGCGCCCGGCCAAGGCCGCCGGGAGGAGGCGGGCAGGGGACGGGCAGGATGCTGTTCAGGGCTGCGTTTCGTGTCCTGCGGAGGGCTTCGTGACAGGTGCTGGAACAGGGGGCGAGGCAGCACCGGAAGCGGCGCGGGGCGGGGCCGGGCGCATCAGCAGCAGGTAGCCCAGAAGCGCCGTTACCGCCAGCCCGGCCAGAAAACCGCTGAGATTGCCCAGAACATCGGCCACTGCCGTCAGGTGTTCCGAGAACAGGAATCCCAGGCCCAGATAGAGCGCCACCCAGGTTGCCTCGCCGGGGATTTCCCAGATCAGGAAGCGGCGCAGGGAAAAGCCCGTGGCGCCGGCGGCAAGGTTCACATAGGGGCCGAGCGGACTGAGAAGCCAGCGGCTGAAATAGACGGCGCTGCCGCCCCAGCGGGCAAAAAAGGCGCGGGCGCGGGCCATCAGCGCGGCCCGCCGGGGGCGGGTGGCAAGCCAGCCCTGGAACCGTGGCGCAAAGGCTCGCGCGGCCCCGTATCCGGTAAGGTCGCCGGCCACCGCGCCGGCCAGGCAGGCCAGCGCGGTTTCCGTTGCTGCCAGATCGCCCGAAGCCACGAAGGCTCCGCCGGCCAGCATCAGCAGAGAGGCAGGAACCGGCAGCGCGAGGCAGCTCAGGTAAGTGGCAAGAAACAGGACCAGCGTGCCGTAATGGACAACCTGTTCGAGAAGGAAATCGCTCATCCTCCGCCGCCCCCGTCCGGGATACCGCCGCCATTCGTGTCGTTGTCGCTGCCGCGCATGGCCTTCAGGCGGGCCTCGATCTGGTCAAGTCCGAGCCCCGTCAGGCGGGCGATGTCCTCCATGGTCAGGTGACGGCTGGAGCCCGGGGGCAGGGAAAGGGCTCTGGCGATCTCGCCGGGCGGGATCTGCCACGAGCGCGACACGTAGCGCAGCGGCATCCAGGGTTCGAGCGGCTGGAAACGGTGCGCGGGATCGGCCCAGTACAGGCTGAACACCACCATCCGCACCGCGAAGAACAGGGTCAGCAGCGCGGCGATCACGAAGGCCGCGAGCAGGGCGCGTTGGTGTTGCCAGATATGGATCAGCCTGTCACGCATCATGCGCATGGGTCCTTCCGTTCTGCCGGTGCGCGGCCGGCGCTGGCGCGCGGGGATGGATGCAGGTCACAGGATCGCGCGGGCGATTGCAAGCGGAAACCGGGCCCATCGGGCGGTGCGGCCACACCCGCGCCATGCCGGCTGCCTTCAGTGCCCCAGCATCTTCATGCCGCGGCTGATGCCTTCAAGGGTCATCGGCACCATGCGATCCTCGAAGATCTCGCGGATCATGGCGATCGACTGCGTGTATTGCCACTGCGCCTCGGGCAGGGGGTTGATCCACAGGTTGTCGGGCCATTGGGCGCGGGCGCGGCGCAGCCAGGTTTCGCCGGGCTCTTCGTTCCAGTGCTCGTTTGCGCCGCCCCGGTAAAGGATTTCATAGGGTGACATCGCCGCATCGCCCACGAAGATGCACTTGTAATCGGAGCCGAAGGTATGCAGCACCTCCCGGGTGGGGATCTGTTCCTGCCAGCGGCGGCGGTTGTCCTTCCACACGCCCTCGTAAAGGCAGTTGTGGAAATAGAAGTGTTCGAGATGCCTGAATTCGGCCCGTGCGGCCGAGAACAGCTCTTCCACCACCCTGACATGCGGATCCATCGATCCCCCCACATCGAGAAACAGCAGCACCTTCACGGCATTCCGGCGTTCGGGGCGGGTTTTCACATCGATGTAACCGGCTTCGGCGCTGGCCCGGATGGTGGCTTCCAGGTCAAGCTCTTCCTCGGCGCCTTCGCGCACCCAGGCGCGCAGGCGTTTCAGGGCCACCTTGATGTTGCGGGTGCCAAGCTCGATACTGTCATCCAGATTGCGGAATTCGCGCCTGTCCCACACCTTGACGGCGCGGCGGTGGCGGCTTTTGCTCTGGCCGATGCGCACCCCTTCGGGATTATAGCCATATGCCCCGAAGGGCGAGGTGCCTGCGGTGCCGATCCACTTGCTGCCGCCCTGATGGCGCCTTTCCTGTTCGGCGAGGCGCTTCTTCAGGGTTTCCATCAGCTTCTCGAAATCGCCGAGCGCCCCGACCTGCGCCATTTCCTCGGGCGAAAGGTGCCTCTCGGCCAGTTTTTCCAGCCATTCCCGAGGCAGGTCGGCGGCTTCGATCATTTCGGCAAGGCTGATGTCTTCCAGCCCCGAGAAACTGGCGGCGAAGGCGCGGTCGAAACGGTCGAGGTGGCGTTCGTCCTTCACCATCACGCTGCGGGCCAGATGATAGAACCCCTCGATATCGTAATCCACGAGGCCCGCCTTCAGGGCCTCCAGAAAGGCAAGATATTCGCGCAGCGAAACCGGAACGCCGGTTTCGCGCAGGGTTTCGAAGAAGCGCAGGAACATCGCTCAGCCGGCCGCCCGGTCGATGGCGATGGAAAGGAACAGGGCAATGATGGCAAGGATCATGCCGTGAATGAAGCCGTATTGCAGCATGTCCAGCCGATTGCCCTTTCGCCTGCGGGCAGACAGAATTCCGAGGATTGCGCCAAGAATGAAGCCTGCGATGACGATCATGATTTTCCCTGCCGGTATCTGCCGGCGGCGAGCGTCCGGATATTCCTCAGCTGCTGCCGGATCTTGCGTTCGGAACCGAACCCATAACGCGCCCAGCCGAGGCTGTCGAGACGGATCTGATGCGCTTCGGAAACGCGCCCGAGGCGTTCGAGCGCCTCGGCACGGATCATCAGCAGGGTGGCGGCGAGCGCCGCGTTGCGCTTTTCGAGGGCGGCGGGAAGGGCGCGTTCGCTCAGCATGGCCGCCCGCGCATCTTCGCCCGCCGAAAGCGCCCGAACGGCCTGCTGCCACAGCACGTGGGCGGCGTGGATCCGGGCTTCGGGAAGGCGGTTGTAGAGAACCAGCGCTTCGTTCAGGGCGGCCAGCGCGGCTTGCGGGTTGCGGGCCAGGTCGAGCCGCCCGTAAGCATAGAGCGACAGCGCCAGCCGGTTGTCGAGAAGCCCCTCGGCGCGGGCCAGGCGGATTGCCTTCAGCGCCGCCTGACGGCGGCTTCCCCGGTCGCTTCCGGGCCGTGCGCCATGAGCTGTCCGTATCGCCCGGATCCAGAGCTGCGGACTGCGGCGGGGCCAGGGCCGCGCGGGCGGGTGCCGCCCGGCCGGGTTCAGCCGCGCAAGTATCGCCGGCAGGCGCTGCGCCACCGCTTCGGCCGGCATGCCGCTGGACAGTTCCGGCGCATAGAAGACGCGCAGGATCAGCATGTCGAAGCCGGTCAGGACCGATTGCAGGTTGTCATCGTTGAACACGCTGTCGGCAAGGCGATAGAGATCGTTCACCGGCCCGAGCGCCTGGGCCAGTTCCTCGTGCAGGCAGTCGCGGATTTCCTGCGGCGCCACGTCGGCAGGAACGAATATCGCCATGCGGGTGCGGGTGGTCAGTTGCGTCCAGTTCCGCCCTTCCGGATTTTCCCGTCGCAGCGACTCCTGCCAGCTCGACACGCCCGGGCTTATGAAGCATGCGGCATTCGGGGCGGCCCGGTGCAGGATCGCGCGGGGCAGAAACTCGATGGTGATGTTGGCGGGGGTTCCGCCGCCGACAAGGGTGATGTCGATGCCTGCCTCGTTACGCAGCCGGCCGAGCAGGCTTTCAAGATCACGCACGCTTGCCGGGTGAATCCGGCTTCCCGTCACACGCAGCGTGATCGGGCCCTCGAAGCGGGTGAACACCGGCAGGTTGCGGCCGTTTTCAAGCTCGAAGGCCAGTTGCATGAAATCGCGCGCGATGGAGCGGTTTGATCGTCTTGTCGGCTCTGCGGCCCCTCCTGCCGGTAGCTGCATCGGTGGCAATTCGAGCGTGGACGGGGCGAGGCGGGCCACATCGGGCGGCGCCGGTGCCGCGCAGGCGGCGAGCAGCACAGATGCGGCCAGAAAGCCCCCGAAGCGGCCCGCCCGCCGTTCCCGCCGGCCGGTGGACGCCATCCGGGTTGCGCATTTCCCGCTCACGGGCGCGAATAGCGGATGAACGGGGTCAGCGTGCCGACCCGGTTGTAAAGCCGCCGCGCGATGGTGTTGAAATCCTGTGTCAGCCAGTAGACCGAAGGCACCCCTTCGGCATCGGCCGCGGCATAGACCGCCTCGATCAGCGCCCGGCCGACCCCGGTGCCGCGCACCGTCGGATCGGCATAGAGATCCTGCAGGTAGCACACCCCCTCCGGGCGCCACAGGTGATCATGGTAGATGTAATGCACCAGCCCGACCGGCCGGCCCTTGCGAATCGCCAGCATTCCGTGAACCGGGCGTGCGGGGTCGAGCAGCCGTTCAAAGGCGGTGTCTTTCACGGAATCGGGCAGTTGCGTTTCATAGAAGGCCAGATAGGCCGTCCACAACTCCAGCCAGCGCGGCTTGTCGGCGGCCTCAAGGGGGCGGATGTCCGGTGCCATTACCCTTGCCTCTGCCTTCGCGCCATGAAGGCCAGGCGTTCGAACAGCTGAACGTCCTGTTCGTTCTTCAGCAACGCACCATGCAGGCGGGGCAGCAGGCTGGTGGCGTCCTTGTGCAGATCGGCCGGTTCCAGATCCTCGGCCAGCAGCAGCTTCAGCCAGTCGAGCACCTCGCTGGTCGAGGGTTTCTTCTTCAGCCCCGGCGTTTCGCGAATCTCGTAGAACCGCTCCAGGGCCGTGCGCAGCAGATCCTGGCGGATACCGGGGAAGTGAACCTCGACGATGCGCTTCATGGTATCCGCGTCGGGAAAGCGGATATAGTGGAAGAAGCAGCGCCGCAGGAAGGCATCGGGCAGCTCCTTTTCGTTGTTCGAGGTGATGATCACCACCGGGCGCTGGCGGGCGCGGACGGTTTCGCCGGTTTCGTAAACGTGGAACTCCATCCGGTCGAGTTCCTGCAGCAGGTCGTTGGGGAACTCGATGTCGGCCTTGTCGATCTCGTCGATCAGCAGCACCACCCTTTCTTCCGCTTCGAAGGCCTGCCACAGCTTGCCCTTGCGGATGTAGTTCTTCACGTCATTGACGCGCGGATCGCCCAGCTGGCTGTCGCGCAGGCGGCTTACGGCATCGTATTCGTAAAGCCCCTGCTGTGCCTTGGTGGTCGACTTGACGTGCCACTCGATCATTTCGAGCCCCAGCGCGGCGGCGACCTGGCGGGCCAGTTCCGTCTTGCCGGTTCCCGGCTCACCCTTCACCAGGAGCGGGCGTTCCAGCGTGACGGCGGCATTTACCGCCACTTTCAGATCGTCGGTTGCGATATAGCTGTCGGTGCCGGCGAATTTCATGTTGGTCATGCGGGATCTGTCCTGTCTGTTTCACCCAAGGATAGCGGCAGCAGCTACATGCCTCAACCACGGGAGATAATCTAGTGACAAGCGCGACAACTTGGATTAGACGGGCGCCTGAAGGGAGCCCGTTGTCTGTCATGAGTGAGTCGCGGATGAACGGCAAGCAAGAGGGAGACGCAATGAAGGCCGAAGTATTCCTGCCCGAGGACTACCGCCCCGCCGAGGACGAACCGTTCATGAACGAGCGTCAGCTCGAATATTTCCGCCGCAAGCTGATCGCCTGGAAAGAGGAAATCCTTGCCGAAAGCCGGGAAACCATAGAGCATCTTCAGCAGGGCACGCGCAACATTCCCGACGTGGCGGATCGTGCAAGCGAGGAAACCAACCGCGTGATCGAACTGAGAACCCGTGACCGGCAACGCAAGCTGGTGCTGAAGATCGATGCCGCGCTGCGTCGTATCGAGGAAGGCGAATACGGCTATTGCGAGGTGACGGGCGAGCCGATTTCCCTGAAGCGCCTCGATGCGCGCCCGATCGCCACCATGACGCTTGAGGCGCAGACGCGTCACGAGCGAAGCGAAAAGGTTTATCGCGACGATTGAGGCCCTGCCCGAGCGGGCGCATGCGCATGAGCAAAGGCCGCAGGCAAGCCTGTTGGCGATCCTGGTCGCCCGGCCCGGAAGGGCGGGGCGGGGCACTGTGAAGGTGCCGTGAAGCTGGTGAGAAGTGGCATGACCGAGGGGCCATGATGAAGGGGCGGGAAATCTGCGTGATCGGCGCTGGCATCGGCGGGCTGGCCGTGGCGCTGGCACTGGCCGGCCGTGGTGCCCGGGTGCGGGTGCTGGAACGCGCGCCCGAAATCCGCGAGGTCGGTGCCGGTATCCAGATCAGCCCCAATGGGCATGTGGTTCTGCGGGCGCTCGGCCTTGAGCGGGAATTCGACGAGATCGCGCTGCGTGCCGGGGCGGTCAGGCTGGTCAACGGCATGAACGGGCGCGAGGTGTTCCGCCTTGATCTGGCGCGGCTGGCGGCGGCGCAGCGTTATGGTTTCGTGCACCGTGCCGATCTGCTGCAACTGCTGGAAGGCGCTGCACGCGCCGCCGGGGTGCAGATCGAGCCGGGCCGCGAGGTGGCCGAGGTGGTGCCCCACGCCAGCCGTCCGCAGGTGCTGTGCACCGATGGCGAATGGCTCGAAGCGGATCTGGTGATCGGCGCCGACGGGCTGCACTCGCGCGTTCGGGCGGCGCTGAACGGGGCCGACAAGCCCTTCTTCACGCGCCAGGTGGCATGGCGGGCGCTGGTTCCGGTTGTTGCCGGCAGGCAGGAACCGCAGGCCAGTGTCTACATGGGCACCGGGCACCATCTGGTAACCTATCCGCTGCGCGGCGGCAGGGTGATGAACATCGTTGCCGTGCAGGAACGCGACAGCTGGGCCGATGAAGGCTGGTTCCACAAGGATGACCCGGCCAACCTGCGCCGTGCCTTCCGGGGGTTCGTGTCCGATGTGCAGCGCCTGCTGGCAGCCGTCGAGGATGTGTATCTGTGGGGGCTGTTCCGCCATCCGGTGGCGGCGCGCTGGCAGGGGGGGCGGGTGGCGCTGCTTGGCGATGCCGCGCATCCGACGCTGCCGTTTCTGGCGCAGGGGGCCAATCTGGCGCTTGAAGACGCCTGGGTTCTGGCCGCCTGCCTGACCGGTGCCGGAGATCCGGCCGAGGGCCTGGCTGCTTATCAGGCCCGTCGGTACGATCGGGTTGTGAAGGTAATCGAAACCGCCAACAGCAATGCCCGTCACTACCACATGGCGGCCACCCCGCTGCGTTTTGCCGCGCATGGGGCGCTGTGGATCGGCAGCCGCGTTGCGCCGGCTCTGGCGCTGAAGAAATTCGACTGGCTCTATGGGCATGACGTGACGGATGCCGAGGCAGGCTGAGGCGCCTGTGCCCCGACCGGGGCGCCCCCGGCTGCCTGCCCGGAAACGGAACCGGCGGTGTGCGCGGCAGCAGGGCTCGGGAAAACAGGGGCTCAGGAAAGCTGCCGGTAAACCGCCGTGGCGATCGCCGAAAGCGTTTCGCGCTCCACATCGCCGACCAGCGCATAGGCAAGCTCTTCGTCCTGCCAGTAGAAGCTGCCGGTGCTTCCCCGCCGACGATAGCTGAAGGCGGCATGCTGCCCGCCGGGCTGGCGAACCGCCAGCAGGGTGATGCGCCGTCCGGCATCGTCTTCATACATGAACTGGGCTGCCGGGCCCCGGCCGGCGGGCAGCAGCCGTCCGCCCACCAGCCGGAACCCCTGGGCGGAAAGATCGGGCACCACCAGCGCATGCCCCAGCCGCTTGGAAAGCCACCGGAGCAGAAGATCTTCCTGGGTGCCGGGAATTTCCACCGGTCGCACCGGATCGGACGCGTAAACCACATGTGCGGCAAGCGCTTCATCGATCAGCGTGGCGGCAAAGGTTTCATCGCCTGGGTGCCCGGCCAGAATGGCGCGGGCAGACCAGCCGCCGGCCAGGCCGATTCCCAGCAGGAATACCCCGGCGGCAAGGGCCTGCCAGGGGGGGCGATGCGCGGAGGTGCCCGGTGCCGGAGGCAGGGGCAGCCTGTCGGGATGCGGAAAGAGGGTGCGCAGGGCTGCGTTCTGTTCGCGCCAGGCGCCAATCCTGGCGGCCTGTTCGGGGCGTTCGGCCAACCAGGATTCGACCGCGGCCCGCGCAGCGGCGTCAAGCTGTCCGTCCACATAGGCGTGGAGCATCTCTTCGGTGACCGGGGGTTGCTGCTGCTGTTCCGTCATGTCTGCCTGCCCCGGCCGGCCCTGTTCCGGGAGCGGGAGGGGCTGGTGCTCCTGCCGTTCCTGCCAACGGTGTCTTCCGTGCTTGCCCCCATGCTGCCTTCGGTGGCTTCGCGCAGCGCGCGCCGGGCCCGGCCGAGGCGCGACATCAGCGTGCCCTGAGGAATTTCAAGCGCTTCGGCGGCTTCGCGATAACTCAGCCCGCCAAGCACGACCAGCAGCAGTGCCTCGCGCTGTTCCTGCGGCAGCCTGCCAAGGCTGCGCGCCACATCCGCCAGCGCCAGCCGGGCGGGCAGCGGATCGGCGGCGGTTGCGCTTTCATGGCCGATTTCCAGCAGGTGCGGGTGGCGCGACAGGCTGCGCATCCGGTTGCGATAGAGGTTGAGCAGCATCTTCATCAGCCAGGGCTTGAGCGGACCGGTCGGGCGCCAGAGCCGGCGTTTTCTGAGCGCCCGCTCGGCGCAATCCTGGGTCAGTTCGTCGGCCAGGTCGGGGTTGCGGGTCAGCGCAAGGGCATAGCGCCACAGATCGGGCAGGCAGGCCTCCAGCTCCTGTTCGTATGTGCGCATCGCGGCCCCTTCGAACTGGCCCGGCGATTGTACCGGGCCATCTGTCATCGCGGTTCGCCCCTTGTTATCAGGGGTTGGCGCTGTGCCAAACACCTTTCATACCGTCGCCGGCGGTATTGCCGTGTGTCGGATTCCCGTCCGGGAAAGAAAACGGCAGGCGGATGGGAAAAAGACAGCTGCCGGGCGGGCGATCAGTCTCTGCCCCGGCGGTCGATTCGGGTGGAAAGATGGATCAGGCTTTCGGAGCCGAGCACGCCGGTAATCGCGCCGATCCGGTCAAGGGTCCGGTCCAGTTCTTCGGTGCTGCCGGCGGCCAGTTCCACGATCAGGTCGAAACGCCCGCTGGTGGTATGAACGCATTCCACCTGGGGCAGGGTTTCAAGCCTGGGCAGCACCCGCGCACTGGCCCGGGGCTCGATCCGCAGCAGAACGCTGGCACGCAGCCGGGCGGGGGAAAGGGCCGGCCCCGGAACGATCGTGTAGCCAGCGATCACCCCCCGGCGCTCGAGCCGCTCGATACGTGCCTGCACGGTGGTGCGCGCCAGCCCCAGACGCCGCGCCAGCAGGGCCACGCTCAGGCGTGCATTGCGCCGCATCAGTGCCAGGAGTTTCCTGTCGGTGTCGTCCATCGGATGTTGCTTCCAGGATATGACGTAATGCCGAAAAATATCGTCTTTCCGGCGAAAATTTATGTCAGATCGACGGATCTGACAAGTGAATCGGGCAGGAGCGGCGCTTATCTTCGGGAGCAGAAAAACAGCCATCCTTGCAGCGCGAGGCCCGACCATGAGCACGATCCCGGCCATCAGCCCGGATACCGCCAGCCTGATCCGCCGGCAAGCCCCTGATCATCCGGTGTTCCTGTTCCGCCCCGATGTGCTGCAGGCCACGGCAGCGCGGTTCCGGGCCGGTTTTCCCGGACGTGTCACCTATGCGCTCAAGGCCAATGACGCGCCGGTGGTGATCGAGAATCTTGCCCGGGCGGGAATCGACTGTTTCGATGTGGCCTCGGTGCCCGAAATGGAACAGGTGCGTGCCCTGCTGCCCGGGGCCGTCCTGCATTACAACAATCCGGTGCGCGCCCGGGCGGAAATCCGCGCCGGGGTGGCCATGGGGTGCGTGTCATGGGCGGTGGACAGCCTTGCCGAGCTCGAAAAACTGGCCTGCGAAGGCGTTGCGCAAGGCACCGAGATCGCGGTGCGTTTCAAGCTTCCGGTCGCCGCCGCCGCCTATGACTTCGGCGAAAAGTTCGGTGCCGCCGCCGCCGATGCGCCTGTCATCATGCAACGGGCCGGAAGTCTTGGCTACCGGGTATCGCTCGGCTTTCATCCCGGCACCCAATGCGGCGATCCGGAGGCATGGCGGGCCTATGTGACGGCGGCGGGAAACATTGCACGCTGCGCTGCAATCAGGCCGTGCCGCCTGAATGCCGGGGGCGGTTTTGCAGCACCCGACGGGGCGGGAGAGCCTGATCAGGAAGCCGTCTTTGCCGCCATTGCCGCGGCCCGCGCCGGGGCCTTTCCCGCCCCGCTGCCGGGGCTGTTCTGCGAACCCGGGCGCGCCATGGTGGCCGGTGCCTTCCGGCTGCTGACCCGCGTCAAGGCGCTGCGCTCCGATGGCAGCGTGTTCCTGAATGACGGGATTTATGGCAACCTTGGCGAACGCCCGGCGCCGCCAACGCTGGCGCGTTTTTCGGTGCTGACAGCGCAAGGCAGCCCCCGCCGCGGCACCGCCCGTCCGCGCCCGGTTTTCGGACCCACCTGCGACAGCCTCGACCGTCTGCCCATCCGGCTGGCCCTGCCGGAAACCCTTGCCGAGGGGGATTATATCCTGTTCCATGACATGGGCGCCTATGGCGCCGTTACCGCCACCGGGTTCAATGGCTATGGAAAATCCGCCCTGGTTACGGTTTCGCAATGGTAAGGCCGCATCATTGGCCGCAGGAACACCGGAAACGGATCGCTCGGGAAGGGCAGCGGCCTGCAACCGGAACGGCGTGAGATGAAGGGCATGAGATGAGCAGGGGAAAGGCGCATCGCCGGGGCTGGCTCGGCCGCTTCATCCGGCGCTGCATGCGCTTTCGCCCCTGGGCGATCCGGCGCACGCCGCCACGCCGGGCGCGTGCGCCGATCGATCACGTGATCATCCTTGATGGCACCATGTCTTCGCTCGAAGAGGGGCTCGAAACCAACGCGGGCACCCTTTACAAGCTGCTGAACGAGGCCGCGAACGGTGGCCGCCTTTCGCTTTATTACGAAGCCGGGGTGCAGTGGCAGAGCTGGCGCAGCCTGCGCGAGGTGATCACCGGGCGCGGCATCAACCGCAAGATCCGCCGCGCCTACGGGGTGCTGGCCAGCCGCTATCGTCCGGGCGACAGGATCTTCCTGTTCGGCTATTCGCGGGGGGCCTTCGCTGCGCGCTCGCTGGCCGGCATGATCGATCGTGTCGGTCTGTTGCGGGCCGAACATGCCACGCCACGCAACATCCGCCAGTTGTGGCGTCATTACCGGAACGATCCCCACAGCCCCGCCGCGCGGGCCTTTGCCGCCGCCCATTGTCACCGCGAAGTGACGATCGAGATGATCGGTGTCTGGGACACGGTGAAATCGCTCGGTCTGCGCCTGCCGTTCCTGTGGCGGCTGAGCGAAAGACGGCATGCCTTTCACAGCCACCATCTGGGCCACAGCGTGCGCCATGGCTATCACGCGCTGGCCCTTGATGAAACGCGCCAGGCCTTTGCCCCGGTGCTGTGGGAATATCCCGAGGGCTGGCCCGGCACGGTGGAACAGATGTGGTTTCGCGGCAGCCATGCCGATGTGGGCGGCCACCTGGGCGGGTTCGAGGCCGCGCGTCCGCTTGCCAATATTCCGCTGGTATGGATGCTGGAAAAGGCAGAGGGGCTGGGCCTGCCGCTGCCCGCCGGCTGGCACGCGCGCTTCCCCTGCGATCCGATGGCCGAAATGCTGGGCTGCTGGCGGGGCTGGGGAAAGATCTTTCTGCTGCGCTGCCGCCGCCAGCCCGGGCAGGACCGCAGCGAGCGCATCCACCCTTCTGTCCATCTCTCTGTTCCGAACCGCCGGCGGGCCGGTGCCCCGGCGGCCTGTGCCGAGGGCGGTGCCGCAGAACGCCTTCCGTGGTCTTTTCTGCGGGTGTCTTTTGCCGGCCGCAAGGATGATGACACGGGGCGTCGCCATTGCAGGGGCGAAACCGGCAGGGGCGGCGGCATGGCGGCCGAAGGGGGCAGGGGCGGTGCCCTTGCCGGCGGACTGCCGGGCAAGGGAACCGGTGGCGATCCCGGGGGATGACATCGCAGGCCTTGCCGGACCTTCGTGCCAGCCCGCCCTCTGCGGGCCGCTGTCGGGATGCAATGGGGCCGGGATGGGTGAAAACGGCCGCAGAACGGGCCGGGGTGCATCTGCGGGGCAATTCTCTGCGGGGCGTCAGGCCACGTTTTCAAGCCCTGCCTTCGGCTCCACGCCAAGCGCGTGGCAGATCGTGCGGGTCAGATGCGGCCGGTTCAGGGTATAGAAATGCAGATCCTCGACACCGCCTGCAATCAGTTCCGAGCACAGCTCGGTGGCCAGCGAAACCGAAAGCAGCTCTTCACGCCCGTCGCGCGCCGCCCTGGCATAGGCATCGTCAAGCCAGGCGGGCACCGCGGTGCCGCAGCGGGCGGCGAAGCGGCGGGCGCCTGCCCAGTTCTCGATGGGCAGGATGCCGGGAATGATCGGCGCATCGATTCCGGCCTTCACGCAGGCATCGCGAAAGCGGAAGAAGGTTTCCGCTTCGAAGAAGAACTGGGTGATGGCGCTGCTTGCGCCGGCATCGATCTTGCGCTTCAGAAAGGCGATGTCGGCGGCGGTGCTTTCGGCCTCGGGGTGCTTTTCGGGATAGGCCCCGACGCGGATTCGGAACCGGCCGGTGGCGGCCAGCGCCTCGATCAGCTCCACGCTTGAGGCAAACCCTTCGGGATGCGGCGTGAATTTTTCCTGCCCCTTCGGTGCATCGCCTCTGAGGGCCACGATTTCGCGCACGCCAACCCGGTGATAGTTCTCGGCGATCTCCAGGGTTTCGGCGCGGGTGGCATTGACGCAGGTCAGATGCGCCGCCACGTTCAGCCCGTAATGCCGGTGAATGGTTTCCACCGCCTCGTGCGTCAGGCCGCGCGTGGTGCCTCCCGCCCCATAGGTGACCGACACGAATTCCGGGCCGAGCGGCGCCAGGGTGCGCACCGTTTCCCACAGGCGGAACGACGCATCAAGCGACTGCGGCGGAAAGAATTCGAACGAAACGCGGGGGGCTTTCATCAAACTGTCCTCTTGATTTCCGTCTTTCTTGCATGTTCATGAGAATGAGGCAAATTCATAATTCTCAAGACGATCATGAATTTTCCGGCAGGAAGCCGGGGTCCGGCAGAAACAGGAACGGGATCGCAAGCGCCATGCATCTGGAACTGCGCCATCTGCGTACCATCAGGGCCATTCACGAAGAAGGCGGGCTGGCGCGCGCCGCCGACCGGCTGTGCATCACCCAGTCGGCGCTCAGCCATCAGATCAAGGCACTTGAAGAACAGGCCGGAGTCGAACTGTTTCTGCGTCGTTCGAAACCGCTGAGACTGTCGCCCGCGGGCCTGCGGCTGCTGGCGCTGGCCGAGCGGGTGCTGCCCGAGGTGGCGGCGGTGGAAGAAGAGTTCTTCGGCCTGCGCGAGGGGTCGGCCGGACGGCTGCATATCGCGATCGAGTGCCATGCCTGCTTCGACTGGCTGATGCCGGTGCTGGATCTGTTCCGCCGCGCCTGGCCCGAGGTTGATCTCGATATTCGCCCCGGCCTGGCGTTCGGTGCGCTCGATGCGCTTGCCCGTCAGCAGGTGGATCTGGTGATTTCGTCGGATCCCGAGAAGATCGAGGGTATCGATTTCCAGCCGCTGTTCGATTACGAACCCCTGTTCGTGGCCTCGGCAACCAGCCCGCTGGCCTGCAAGCCCTTTGTCGAGGCGGAGGATTTCACCGATCAGGTGCTGATTACCTATCCGATGGAGCGCACCCGCCTTGACGTGTTTTCAGAGCTTCTGGCCCCGGCGCGGATCGAGCCGCGTGCGGTGCGGCAGGTGGAACTGACCGAGATGATCCTGCTGCTGGTGGCCTCGAACCGCGGTGTTTCGGTGCTGCCCGACTGGGTATTGCGCGAAGTGCGCTATGATGCCGAGTACATCACCCGCCCGCTTACCGAAGCGGGCCTGACACGGCGCCTTCATGCGGCGATCCGTCGCGAGGATCTGGCCAAGCCCTACATGGCGCACATGCTGCGCCTGTGCCGCTCCGAGCCGGTGAAGCTGCAGAAGGGTTGAAAGGGGCGGCAGCTGCGCCCCGCGCGCGGCTTTGCCCTTGGCAGCCCCGGCATATGGCCGTAAAGGAAGCTTCGGACCGGGAGAGCAGAGAACATGCAGGGCAGTGCCAATCTCAACGTGATGATCAAGGCCGCGCGCAAGGCGGGGCGTTCGCTGGTGCGCGACTTTCGCGAAGTCGAGAACCTGCAGGTTTCGATGAAGGGGGCGGGCGATTTCGTCAGCCGTGCCGACCTGGCCGCCGAAGAGATCATCCGCGAGGAACTGACCGCCGCACGGCCGACCTATGGCTGGTGCGGCGAGGAAAGCGCCGAACAGGCGGGCAGGGATCCCACCCGGCGCTGGATTGTCGATCCGCTGGACGGCACCACCAACTTTCTGCACGGGCTGCCCCACTGGGCGGTATCGATTGCGCTCGAACACAAGGGCCGGATCGTGGCCGGGGTGGTCTATGATCCTTCCAAGGACGAACTGTTCTTCGCCGAAAAGGGGCAGGGGGCGTGGATGAACGAAAGCCGTCTGCGGGTATCCGGGCGCAGCCGGATGATCGAGGCGATCTTCGCCACCGGTCTGCCCTTTGGCGGGCGCGATGATCTGCCCGACACGCTCAGGGATCTGGCCCGCCTGCTGCCGCAATGCGCAGGGGTGCGTCGCTGGGGGGCGGCGGCGCTTGACCTGGCCTATGTGGCGGCCGGGCGATACGACGGCTTCTGGGAACGCCGCCTGCATGCCTGGGATATCGCCGCGGGGCTTGTCATCCTGCGCGAGGCCGGCGGCCTGGCCGAGCCGCTGCAGCCCGGGGGCGACATCCTGGCCGATGGCGAAGTGATCTGCGCCAACAACCGGATCTTCGACAGCTTTGCCCGGGTGATCCGCGACAGCTGAGTATCGGGGGCGCTGCGGCCCCGGAACGTTCGGAGAGACCCGGAGAGAGAGAGGGCAGCGCCGCAAGCGGAATTGCCTTTTGCGCCGGTTTTGCCTATCCAGAGACAGAACCGCTTAAAATATGGGCATCTGCACATGAATGAGGCAAGTGTGCGCGCACACCCCCCTGAAACCGATAGCGGAACCGGCGGCAGGGGCGCAGCACCAGTCGGGTGCGCCGCAGGGCCGGGGCGTTCGGATGTGGCGGCAGCGGAGCAGAGACCGGCAGTGCGTCTGCCGGGTCTTGCCCTTTCGCCGCCTGTGTTTCTGGCGCCGATGGCGGGGATCACCGACCTGCCGTTCCGCCGGCTGGTGGCATCCTTCGGTGCGGGGCTTGTGGTGAGCGAGATGGTTGCCAGCCAGGAGATGGTGCAGGCCAGGCCCGGCGTGCGGGCGCGCGCGGCGCTTGGTCTTGAGGAAGGGGCGGCGGCGCATTGCCCGACGGCGGTGCAGCTGGCCGGACGCGAGGCGCGCTGGATGGCCGAGGCGGCGCGCATGGCCGAAGGCAGCGGCGCGCGCCTGATCGACATCAACATGGGCTGCCCGGCGCGCAAGGTGGCCGGCGGCGGCTCGGGCTCGGCGCTGATGCGCGATCCCGATCATGCGCTTTCGCTGATCCGGGCGGTGGTGGATGCGGTTTCGGTGCCGGTCACGCTGAAGATGCGGCTTGGCTGGGATGAAACGCAGCTGAATGCTCCCGAAATCGCCCGGCGCGCCGCGGCGGCGGGGGTGGCGATGATCACGGTGCACGGGCGCACCCGCTGCCAGTTCTACAGGGGCCGGGCCGACTGGGCCGCGATCGCCCGGGTGAAGGCGGCGGTGAATGTTCCGGTGATTGCCAATGGCGATATCACCGATCCCGAAACCGCGCGGCGCGCGCGCAGCCTTTCGGGGGCCGACGGGGTGATGATGGGGCGCGGCGCCCAGGGTGCCCCCTGGCAGCCGGCCCTGGTTGCCGCCGCGCTCCGGAATGGGGCGATGCCGGAGATACCGGAGGGGCGCGCCTTTGCGGCAATGGCAGGTCGGCATTACGAAGAGATGCTGTCGTTCCATGGGCGCTCCCTCGGGCTGAGAGTGGCACGCAAGCATCTGGCCTGGTACATGGATCGCGCCGCCACGGATCCTGCCCTGCGGCGCGAAATCCTGACTGCCCGCCAGCCCGCTGCCGTGCTGGCGCGCCTGCCCGAGGCACTGGGCGGTTTCCGGCTCCGCCCGGAGACATCCTCCACGGCCCCGCCCCGGCAGCCGCCGCAGCGCGAGGCCGCGGCATGAAGGCCCCCGATCTGTGGGGGGCGCTGCCCCTGCCGGCCTTCGTGCTTGACGGGCAGGACGTGATCGAGGCCGCGAACCCCGCTGCCGAAGGTTTCCTGAACCGTTCGGCACGGGCCTTGTCGGGGTGCCACATCCGCAGCTGCCTGACGATGGAGGCGCCGCTTGAAGAAGGCCTCGGGCGGGTCCGGCGCACCGGCGCGCCGCTGTTCATCAATGATGTCGGCACCCCCGGCACGGACGGGCTTGGCGATCGCGGCTGCACGATCCAGATTTCCCCCTATGGCGAAGGCCCGAAGCGCGACGGGCGGCTTCTGCTGCTGGTTTCTCCGCAGGAAACCAGCGGGCCGCTGGCTCATGGCAGGCCGGCGCGCAAGGCGGCAAAATCAGCGATCGGCATGGCCGAAATGCTGGCCCACGAGATCAAGAACCCGCTGGCGGGGATCACCGGAGCGGCACAGCTTCTGGCAATGAACCTTGCCGGCAACGATCGCGAACTCACCGATCTCATCGTCAGCGAATGCCGGCGCATCGTCCTGCTGCTTGAACGGGTGGAGCAGTTCGGCAATCTCAGCCCCCCCCAATGCCGCCCCGTCAACCTGCACGACGCACTGGATCGTGCCCGCCGCTCGGCGGCCCTCGGCCAGGCGGCGGGCATGACCTTCCGCGAGGATTTCGATCCTTCGCTGCCGTCCACCTGGGCCGATCCCGATCAGCTTCAGCAGGTTTTCCTGAACCTGATCACCAACGCCGCCCAGGCCGCGGGCAAGGACGGCGGAACCATCACCCTGCGCAGCTATTACGACCAGGCGCTGCGGCTGCGCGATCACGGCGGCAAGGGGCGTGCCCTGCCGCTGCAGGTAGAGATCATCGACGACGGCCCCGGTCTGCCGCCCGAGATCGCCGACGAGATTTTCGAGCCCTTCGTTTCGGGGCGCGAAAACGGTACCGGCCTGGGGCTGGCGCTGGTGTCGAAGATCATCACCGATCACGGCGGGCTGATCGGTGTGCGCTCGCGCCCCGGCCGGACGGTATTTCGCATTTCCCTGCCGCAGGCACCCCCGCTGCCGGACGGCGACGCAGACGGAGGCTGACACCATGGACGGCACGGTTCTGGTTGCTGACGACGATCGCACGATCCGCACGGTCCTGACCCAGGCGCTGACCAGGGCCGGCTGCAAGGTGCATGCGACCTCCTCGATCGAAACGCTGATGCGGTGGATCCGCGAAGGGATGGGGGATCTGGTGATTTCCGATGTGGTGATGCCTGACGGCAACGGCCTTGAAGCGCTGCCCGAGATCGCCCGCATCCGCCCCGGCCTGCCGGTGATCGTGATCTCGGCCCAGAACACGATCATGACCGCGATTCGCGCAACCGAGGCCCGGGCCTATGACTATCTGCCCAAGCCCTTCGATCTGCCCGACCTGATGAAACGCGCGGCCCGGGCGCTGCGCGTGAAACGCCGGCGCGTGGGACCTGCTGCCACGGCCAGCGCGGCATCCCCGCGGGAAGCCCCGGCGGCAGGCCCGGATGGCGATTTGGCCGTCACCGGTGGTGATTGTGCTGCCGCTTCCCGCCCTGCCGATGAAGAAGACAGGCTGCCGCTGGTCGGCCGCACCCCGCGGATGCAGGCGCTTTACCGGTTGGTGGCCGGGGTCATCAATACCAGCCTGCCGGTTCTGGTTCGCGGTCCGAGCGGCAGCGGCAAATCCCTGATCGCCCGGGCCATTCACGATTTCGGAAACCGCCGCCAGCATGCCTTCGTGGTGGCTGACATGCTGGATTTCGCCCGCCCCGAGGATCTGCGCCGCCTGTTCGGGCAGGCCCGCAACGGCACCCTGCTGATCGAGGAGGTCGGCGATATTCCGCTTAACGAACAGGGCAGGCTGGCACGCCTGCTCGATCGCCCCGAGGCCGGCAGCATCCGCATTCTCTCCACCACCCGCGCCGACCTGCCGGCCCGGATCAGGGAAGGCAGCTTTCGCGAAGACCTCTATTACCGGCTCTGCGGCGTCGAAATCGGGGTGCCGGAACTGCGCGACCGGATCGAGGACATCCCGCTGCTGGCCCGGCATTTCCTGGCCCGCGCCCAGGCGCATGCGGCAACGGCTGTTCCCGGAGGCACGCGGCTGCATCTGGGCGAGGCGGCCATCGAGGCACTGTGCCGCTACAGCTGGCCCGGCAATGTGCGCCAGCTGGAACACGCGATCAACCGCCTGGCCGCCACCGTTGCCGGCCCTGAAATCGGGTGTGGCGATGTCGAACAGTTGCTGCACAGCCAGCCCGGGGATGACAGGCAGCACTCCGAAGGCGGCGATGTGCAGCCGCTGTCCGATGCTGTTGCGCGACACCTGCGCCGCTATTTCGACCTGCATCAGGGCGCCCTGCCGCCACCCGGCCTGCACGGCCGGATCCTGCGTGAGGTCGAGCGCCCGCTGATCGAGATTGCACTAGAGGCCACCACCGGAAATCAGGCCCGCTGCGCGGCCCTGCTGGGCATCAACCGCAATACGCTGCGCAAAAAGATCGCCGATCTGGATATTCGCGTGACACGTGGGCGCAAGTTGATGTAAATAGGCAACATCAGGTGGGGCCGCGGATGGCAAATGGCCTTGTCCGCAGGAAAAGGCTCAGTATGTGGTGGTTCGGGCTGTGAGTAACACAAGCACCTCAGTGCGCAGGCTGTTGCCGCGAAAGCGCACGGCAACATGGGAAAAGCTCCGGAAGTTGCAGCGCCAGAAGCGTGTGCAGAACATTGCAACACTGGGGCTGGTGCTGCTCGGGCCTGTCATGGCGCTTGTCACCTACATGGTGCTCGGTCCGCTCGACAAGGGGGCCGCATCGCCGCTCTTGCGCATCGTTCTGCTGGCCGATCTGGTTTACGTGCTGCTGATCGCGGCGCTGGTTCTGCAGCGGGTGGCGCGGATGGTCACGGCGCGCCGGGCGCGCTCGGCCGGCTCGCGGCTGCACATGCGTCTGACGGTTGTGTTTGCGGTGATTGCGCTCATTCCCACGGTGCTGGTGGCTGTGTTCGCGGTGCTTACGGTGAATGTCGGGCTCGAGGGGTGGTTTTCCGATCGGGTGCGGCAGGTTCTGGGCAATTCGCTTGAGGCCGCACAGGCCTATGAGAACGAGCATCGCCACGATCTGGTGCTGGATGCCAAGGCTCTGGCGGCCTTTCTCGATGCGGCGCGCAAATCGCGCGTGTATCTTGGCGGCAGCGAACTGCGCCAGCTTCTGACCCAGGGCCAGAGCCAGATCCAGCGCGGTCTGAAGGAAGCCTATGTGATCGATGGATCGGGGCAGATCCGGGCCCGTGGCGAACGATCCTACCTGTTCGATTACGAACAGCCCGAACCGGCGCAGATCGCGCGTGCGGCGGAGGGTGAGGTTGTTGTCATAAAAGACTGGGACAACAACGAATTCCGGGCTCTTGTTCATCTTGAATCCTTCCCCGATCGCTATCTTTATGTTTCGCGCACGGTGGACGGGAACATCCTGAACCTGCTTGACGAAACCCGCCAGACGGTCGAGCTTTATCATCAGCTCGAACAGGATCGGGGCAAGCTGGTATTCGAATTCGGCCTGCTCTACCTGGGGTTCGCGCTGATCCTGATCCTGGCCGCGATCTGGCTGGGCCTGTGGTTTGCCGAGCGTCTGTCGCGCCCGGTCGGGCGGCTGACGAGCGCCGCCCAGCAGGTGGGATCGGGCAATCTTGACGTGCAGGTGATCGAGGGCGAGGGGGATGACGAAATCGCCATGCTCGGGCGGTATTTCAACCAGATGACCCGTCAGCTCAAGGCACAGCGCGCGGCGCTTCTGGAAAACACCAACCAGATCGAAAGCCGGCGGCGGCTGTTCGATTCGGTGCTGGGGTCGGTTACCTCGGGTGTGATCGGGCTGGATGACGAGGGGCGGGTGGCCTTTGTCAACCGTTCGGCCGAGCGCATGCTGAGCCTGGACGCCGAAGGGGCGGTCGGGTGCGATCTGAGTGCGCTGGTGCCGGAATTCGCCACCCTGTTCGGCAAGCTGCGCGAAACCGGTGCCGAGACCCTGCAGGAAGAAATGAAACTTGCGCGCTCGGGCAAGCTTGAAAACCTGCTGGTGCGCATCGCCACCCGGCGCAATGCGGAAGACGCGCTTGAAGGCTATGTGATCGCTTTCGATGACGTGACCGATCTGGTTGCGGCGCAGCGCATGGCCGCCTGGGGCGACGTGGCGCGGCGCATCGCCCACGAAATCAAGAACCCGCTCACCCCGATCCAGCTTTCGGCCGAGCGGCTGAAGCGCAAGTTCGGGCCCAGGGTGGGCGAGGCGGCCGAAACGCTGGAGCAATATACCGACGTGATCATCCGGCAGACGAACGATCTGCGCCGGATCGTTGACGAGTTTTCGAAATTTGCGCGCATGCCCGAACCCGAGCGGCGGATGCACGACCTGGGCAAGATCCTGCACGATGCGGTGGTGCTGCAGCAGAACGCGTTGCCCGGCATGCGGATCGATCTTGCCCTTCCCGATCACCCGGTGATGGCTGATGTGGACGAGACGATGATGTCTCAGGTTTTCATGAACCTGATCAAGAATGCCTCGGAAGCAATTGAAACTTATCAGGAAAAAAACGCGGACAAGAATTTTCACCCGGCCATCCGCGTGCGGATGAGGGATCTGGGCGAGCGGGTGGAAATCCTGATCGAGGACAATGGCACCGGTCTGCCCGAAGACCGCAGCAGACTGTTCGAACCCTATGTGACCACGCGCGCCAAGGGCACCGGGCTTGGCCTGCCCATCGTGCGCAAGATCATCGAGGAACACGGCGGCACCCTGAGCCTGGAGGATGCCGACATTTTCGAAGGCAGCCGTCACGCCGGCGCCCGCGCCCGCGTCTGTCTGCCGAAAGCACCCGCGGAGGACGATGGCCGGAAAGGCGGCCGAAGGAAGACCGGAGACGTGAGGAAAGACCCCGCGCAGCAGGCGGGCGGTGCGTCAGGGCACAGGAAAGCAGCAGAATGAGGACAGCAGCTCATGGGTGATATTCTGATTGTTGATGACGAGCGCGACATCCGCGAACTGATCGGCGATATCCTGAAGGACGAGGGCTACGGGGTGCGGCTGGCGGCCAATTCCGACGAATGCATGAACGCGATCAATGCCGAACCGCCGGCGCTGATCATCCTCGACATCTGGCTGAAGGACAGCCGCATGGACGGGATCGACATCCTGAAAACGGTGAAGCGCGACAATCCCGGCATACCGATCGTCATCATTTCGGGGCATGGCAATATCGAGATTGCCGTGGCGGCGATCAAGCAGGGGGCCTATGATTTCATCGAGAAACCCTTCAACATCGATCAGCTGATGGTGGTGATCCGCCGCGCCATGGAGGCTTCGAAACTGCGCCGCGAAAACGCCCAGTTGCGCCGCAGCGATGTGACCTCATCGGTCATGGTGGGATCAAGCTCCGCCTTCCGTGCCCTCAAGGCCAAGCTCGACAAGGTAACCAACTCGAACGGCCGGGTGATGCTGAGCGGTCCGCCCGGTTGCGGCAAGGAAATGGCCGCGCGCTACATTCATGCCAATTCGAACCGTGCCGGCGGCGCCTTCGTTTCTGTCAACTCGGCTTCGATCGAACCCGACCGCATGGAAGAGGTGCTGTTCGGCCGCGTCACATCCGACCGCGGGGTGGAACCCGGCCTTCTGGACGAGGCCCACGGCGGCATCCTCTATTTCGACGAGGTGGCCGACATGCCGCGCGGCACCCAGTCCAAGATCCTGCGGGTGCTGGTGGAGCAGCAGTTCCAGAGGGTTGGCGGCAGCGACAAGGTGCGGGTCGATATCCGGGTGATCTCTTCCACCACCCGCGACCTGCTCGAGGAAATCCGCAAGGGCAATTTCCGGGAAGAGCTTTATCATCGCCTCAATGTGGTGCCGATCGAGGTTCTGCCGCTGGCCGAACGGCGAGAGGACATTCCCGAGCTTGCGCACCATTTCATCGAGCAGTTCAACAAGAGCCAGGGACTGCCGCTGCGGGAACTGAGCGAAGAGGCCGCGGCACTGCTGCAGGCCATGTCCTGGCCGGGCAATGTGCGCCAGTTGAAGAACGTGATCGAGCGAATCCTGATCCTTGGCCCCGACAGCGGGCCGATCGAGGCTTCGGAACTGCCCGTGAACGAGGAGATATCGGAAAGCGAGGGCCCGGTGGTGCTTTCGCCGGCGCTGGCCACGCTTCCACTGCGCGAGGCGCGCGAAATGTTCGAGCGCGAATATCTGATGACCCAGATCAACCGTTTCGGCGGCAACATCAGCCGCACGGCCAGTTTCGTGGGCATGGAGCGTTCGGCACTGCACCGCAAGCTGAAATCGCTGGGGATATCCACCGCCAGCAAGGCCGGGGTGCGGGTGGCCCAGGTGGCCGGAGATGCGAGCCGCGGCCCCTAAGATCAGGCCCCATCGATCCTTCCCCAGGCGGGCCCGGTGCGCAATGCGCCGCATGGCCGGGCGTGCGGGGGCGCGGGCCGCGATTGACCGTCTGCCCGGCTTCTGACATGGATAGGTGCCACAACCGCGCCCGGGAGGGGCGCGCAGACGGGGACGGCAGATGAAGGTCATCATATGCGGTGCAGGGCAGGTGGGCTGGCAGATCGCCCGCCACCTGGCCGGAGAGCGCAACGACGTTACCGTTGTTGACAAGAACCCCGAACTGGTGCGCCGGGCAACCGATCTGCTGGATGTCCGGGGGGTGGCCGGATTCGCAAGCTATCCCGATGTGCTTGAGCGGGCCGGGGCGGAAGATGCCGACATGCTGATCGCCGCCACCCATTCGGACGAGGTAAACATGGTCACCTGCCAGGTGGCGCATTCGATCTTCGCGGTGCCGCGCAAGATCGCCCGCTTGCGCGCCCAGAGCTATCTGACGGCGATCTATTCCGACCTCTACCGCCGCGAGCACATGCCGATCGATGTGGTGATCAGCCCCGAACGCGAGGTTGCCGAGGCGGCGCTTCAGCGGCTGGCGGCGCCGGCGGCCTTCGATACCGAAAGCTTTCTTGACGGCAAGGTGCAGCTGCTCGGCATCCGCCTCGAGGAAGACTGCCCGGTGCTCGATACGCCGCTGCGCCAGCTGACCGATCTGTTTTCGACCCTGAGCGCCATCGTGGTGGGGGTGCGGCGCCGGGGGGCGCTGTTCACGCCCGAGCCCAACGATCAGCTTTACGCCGGTGACGAGATCTATGTCTGCACCCGCACCGAGGATGTGGCCCGCACGCTGGAAGTATTCGGCAAGACCAGCCACGAACAGCACCGGGTGGTGATCATCGGCGGCGGCAATGTGGGGCTGACCGTGGCCGAATCGCTGGAGCAGGGGCCGCGCCGGCTGCGGATCAAGGTGATCGAGAAGGAGCGCGCCTGCGCCGAAAAGGCGGCCGAGGCGCTGGAGCGCACCATCGTGCTGCATGGCGACGGGCTCAGCATCGAGCTTCTGCACGAGGCCGGCATTGCAAGCGCCGATGCGATCCTGGCGGTGACCGACGACGACAAGACCAACCTGCTTGCCTCGGTGCGGGCCAAGGCCGAGGGGGTGCCCTTTGCCATTGCCCTGGTCAACGACCCGAGCCTGGTATCGCTGATGGAGCCCCTTGACATCGACGCCTACATCAACCCGCGGGCCACCACGGTCAGCTCGATCTTGCGCCATATCCGTCACGGACGGGTGCGCAACGTGTATTCGGTCGGCGATGCCGAGGCAGAGGTGATCGAGGCGCAGGTGCTTTCCACCTCGCCGATCGCAGGCCACACGATTCGCGATATCGACTTTCCCGAAGGGGTGCGGGTCGGTGCGATCCTGAAAGGAGACGAGATTGTCCGGCCACGGGGCGGTACGCGTATCGACGAGGGTGATGTGGTGATGCTGTTCACCCTTGCCGGGGCTGTTGCCGAGGTGGAACGGCTGCTGCAGGTTTCGGTCGATTTCTTCTGATCATGCGCAGGCTGGCCGATCTTCCGTTCCTGGTGGTCCTCATGGGGATCGGCGCCCTGGCCATGCTGCTGCCGGCAGCCTTCGCCTACGGCCAGCGCGACATGCATGTCGCGCGGGTGTTCCTTTATGGCGCGCTGCTGTTCCTGATGCTGACCGCGATCATCGGCATCGCCAGTGCGGTGCCGCGGTCGCGCGATTCATCGCGCAGCCATCTTCTGGCACTGGCCGGGGTTTTCGTGCTGCTGCCGGTGATGCTGGCGGTGCCCTTTCATCAGGCGGTGCGCGATACCAGCTTCCTGAATGCCTATTTCGAAATGGTTTCGAGCCTGACCACCACCGGCGCCACCCTGTTCGATCAGCCCGGACGCCTGAGCGAGGCGGTGCATCTGTGGCGGGCGCTGGTCGGCTGGCTGGGCGGTTTTCTCATGTGGGTGGTGGCGATCTCGCTCCTGGCGCCGCTTGAACTTGGCGGTTTCGAACTCACCACCTCGGAGGGGGGAAGCGACCGGGGCGGAAACGATCGGATCGGCGATGCACGGGATCGCCCCGAGCGGCTGGTGCGTCATGCGCGGATGCTTCTGCCGATCTATATCGGGCTGACCCTGCTCCTGTGGCTCGGGCTGGTGCTGGCGGGCGATCGCGCCTTCGTGGCGGCCTGTCATGCGATGTCTGCCCTGGCCACCAGCGGAATCTCGCCTGTGGGGGGGGTGCAGAACGGCCAGGCGGGCCTTGCCGGCGAGGCGCTGATCTTCCTGATGCTGATCCTTGCGCTGACCCGGCGCAGCTTCCTGTTCGAGGCGGGCCGCTCGCCGCTGGCCGGGTTGTGGTGCGATCCGGAATTCCGCCTGGGGATGGGTGCGGTGCTGGTGCTGGCGTTGCTGCTCAATCTGCGTCACTGGATCGCCGCCTTCGAGGTGGATGAACAGGAAAACCTGAGCGCTGCCCTGCGGGCGCTGTGGGGCGGGATCTTCACCGTGATGTCGTTCCTCACCACCACCGGCTTCGAATCCGCCGACTGGAGCAGCACCCGCAGCTGGTCGGGGCTGGAAACCACGGGCCTTCTGCTGGCAGGGCTGGCACTGGTCGGAGGCGGAGTCGGCACCACGGCGGGGGGGGTGAAGCTGCTGCGGGTGATCGCGCTTTATTTTCATGCGCAGCGCGAGATCGAGCGCATGATCTACCCCTCTTCGGTGCGCGGCGCGGTGCGGGGCTCGCGCCACATCCGCAGCGAAGGCGCCTATATCGCCTGGGTCGTGTTTTCGCTTTATGCGTTGTCGGTGGCGCTGCTGATGGTGCTGCTGGCGCTGGCCGGGCTTGATTTCGAAAGCGCGAGCGCCTTTGCCATCGCTGCCTATACCACCACCGGGCCGCTGGCCCAGATGGCCGGAGACATGCCCCTGTCCTATACCGCCCTGGGCGACTGGGCCAAGGCGATCGTGATCCTGGCGATGGTGATGGGCCGGCTGGGAACCCTGGCGCTGATCGCGTTGCTCAACCCCGATCTTTGGCGGCGATGAGGCAGGCCGCACCGCCCCGGGGCGACGGAACGCTCACAGGGTTGTTTGCGGATCGGCAACAAACTGTTTTTGGGGTGGAATATCGCGCCAAGGCGTTCCATACTCGCCCCCGTATGAAGGAATGCCTGCCGACCGGTCGGCAGAATGAACAGACAGTGCAAGAGAAACGATGAAAAGGTGAGAACCCCATGGCTGCCGACAGACAGAACTTGCAGGATGCCTTTCTCAATCACGTTCGCAAGACAAAGATCCCCGTTACCATCTTCCTGATCAATGGCGTAAAGCTGCAGGGGGTCATAACGTGGTTCGACAATTTCTGTGTGCTCCTGCGCCGCGATGGTCAGTCGCAGCTGGTGTACAAGCACGCCATTTCCACCATCATGCCAAGCCAGCCGATCAGCCTGTATGACGGCGAAGAATAGCCTTGGCAACAACCGGGAAACCACCGGGCCGGGGCGCGCCCACCCGTGCCTGGGTGATTCATCCCGATATTCGCGGCCATCCGCGGCGCCGGTCGCCCGGACATGCGCTTGAAGAAGCGGCGGCACTGGCCCGGGCGTTGCCCGATGTCAGGATCGTCGGCGCGCAGAATGTTGTTCTGAACAGACCGCGCCCGGGGCTTCTGTTCGGCAGGGGCAAGATTGCCGAGCTCGGCCGGCAGCTTGCTGCGGAAGAGATCGAACTGGTGCTGATCGACGGGCCGGTGACGCCGGTTCAGCAGCGCAATCTCGAACGCGAGTGGGGGGTGAAGATCCTTGATCGCACCGGGCTGATCCTGGAAATCTTTGCCGACCGTGCCCAGACCAGGGAGGGGGTGCTTCAGGTGGAACTGGCGGCGCTGTCCTACCAGCGTACCCGTCTGGTGCGCGCCTGGACGCATCTTGAGCGTCAGCGCGGCGGGCTGGGTTTCGTGGGCGGCCCCGGCGAAACCCAGATCGAGGCTGACCGCCGTGCCATCGACGAAGCCATCCAGCGCATTCGCCGTCAGCTGTCGAAGGTGGTGAAAACCCGCAGTCTGCACCGCAGCGCCCGCCAGAAGGTGCCCTGGCCGGTGGTGGCGCTGGTGGGCTATACCAACGCCGGAAAATCCACCCTGTTCAACCGGCTTACCGGGGCCGGGGTAATGGCGAAGGACATGCTGTTCGCCACGCTTGATCCCACCATGCGGGCGGCGGCGCTGCCCGGGGGGCATGAGGTGATCCTTGCCGATACGGTGGGGTTCATCTCGGATCTGCCGCCGCAGCTGGTTGCGGCCTTCCGTGCAACCCTGGAAGAGGTGCTGGATGCCGATCTGATCGTGCATGTGCGTGATATGTCGCACCCCGAAACCGCGTCGCAGGCCCGCGACGTGCAGGCGGTTCTTGCCGAACTGGGGGTGGCCGAGAACGCGCCGATGATCGAGCTGTGGAACAAGATCGATCTGCTTTCCCCGGGGAAACGTGCCGCCCTCTGCCAGCGTGCGGCGCATCAGCCCGGGGTGATCGCAGCATCGGCCGCTACCGGCGCAGGGCTTGATGCGCTGCTGCAGGCCATTTCCGGCAAGCTGCACGGAGCAACAACGCACACATGGCTTGAAGTGCCCTACAGCCGCCCACGGTTGCGGGCCTGGCTGCATGAGCAGGGGATCGTGCTTGAGGAAGAGCAGGGCGAGGGCGGGCATCGTTTGCGGGTCGGCTGGACGAAGCCGTTGGCAGAAAAATACCGCAACCTCGCAGAAAAAGGAAAGAAAAGTTATTGAAAACAGTTGGTTCAGCCGTGTTCTTCATCCGGATCGTTGGCCAGGCGGGTGGTCAGAAGTTCGCCGGCGCGGGTCAGGATCGGATAGGCCACGATGGTGAAGGCGGCATTGACCTGCTTCAGAGCGCGCAGGGTTTCCTGATGGATGTTGCTGCTTTCGATGCTTTCGGCGCGTCCGCTGCGCAGCCGCTCCATATGGCGGTGCTGCAGCTTCTGTTCCAGATCCCGGATCAGATCCTTTTCCTCGACCAGCTGGCGGGCGGCCTCGATACTGCCGGTCATCAGCACATTGAGGGCAAGCTGCATGTTCGACAGAACCCGGTCGTGAAAATCACACAGATCGCGCCAGCCTTCGGGGGAAAAGCTGATGCCGCGCTCCTTTCTCTTGCCGGCCATGTTCAGAAGGTTCTTGGCGATCAGGTCGCCGGCGCTTTCGAAACTGGCGGCGGTCGAGGAAAGCTCCATGCTGCGCTGTGCCTGATCTTCGGGCAGTTCCTGCTGATTGAGGCGCGCCAGATACAGTTTGGTATCGAAATACATCCTGTTGACCTCGCGCTCCCTTTCCCGGATTGCGGTGGCCACGGCGTCATCCCAATTGTCGTAGAGCGGCATGACGGATGCCAGCATGGTTTCGATGGTTTCGCCGATGCGCAGCACCTCGCGGTTGGCACAGGCCAGGGCGCGGGCAGGCTGGTCAAGAACTTCCGGATCAAGGGCGCTCAGCCGTTCGATGGTGACCGAGGCCGTGCCCGGCTTTTCCAGAAGCCGTGCCAGAAGGTTGGTCAGCGGCCCGATCAGCGGCAACCCGGCCAGCGCCACGATCAGGTTGTAGGCCAGATGCAGGTTGATGGTCTGGCGCGCGGGGGTGGCGCCGAGAAAGCCCCACTGCGCAGATCCGATCATTCCGGACAGCAGGGCAAGGGCGATCAGCGCTCCGCCGCCGCGCAGCACCAGGTTGGCCAGCACCACCGTCCGGGCCGCAGGCGGGGCGCTCAGGGTCAGAAGGAAGGGGATGACCGCGCCGCCGAGGTTGGCGCCCAGAACCAGGCTCATGCCCGCAGGGGCGGACAACACGCCCTCGGCCACGAAGGTAACGAACATCAGCACCGCTGCCACGCTGGAATGCATGGCCCAGGCCAGCACGGCCCCCAGCAGGAAGGCCGAAATCAGATCATCCCCCAGATAGGCCGCGAGGGGGGCGATGGCATCATTGCTGCGCAGGGGTGCGGTCGCGGCGCGGATCATGTCGAGCGAGATCAGCACCAGCGCCAGCCCGGTCAGGATCCGCCCCCCCTGACGAACCGGCCGGCGGCGTCCGCGCAGGAACATGGCAACTCCGGTCACCAGCAGCAGCGGCACCAGCCATTCGGCCCGCAACAGCAGGATCTGGGTGATGATGGCCGATCCCACATCCGCCCCCAGGATGATGGCCAGGCCGACCGCCGTGCCGATCGTGCCCTTGGCAACGAAATCGGCAACCAGAAGCGCTACTGCCGTCGAACTTTGCAGGAGCACGGCGGTGAAGGTTCCGGTGCCGGCGGCCAGCAGGGGCTTGCCGGCGCTGCGCCGCAACCATTTGCGCAACTGGGCTGCGAAGGCGCGCTCGATCCCTGTGCGGATGATCCGCACCGCCCACAGCAGCAGCGCTGCCGCACCGGCAAGATTGAGCAGGAAAGGAATCAAACCGACGAACCCTGTGCAATGCAATTCCGACGGAAGGTATTTGCCGCCTGCGGGGAATGCAAGCCGCGCCGGGCGTCGGGCCGATGGCGGTGCCGGCCGAGGGCCGGGCGGGCCGGTGGAGCCGACGGATGATCGGTGTTATGCTGCGGCCGTGTTCCCCGGGCGTTCCCCGGCAGAAGCGGCAACAGGAGGCAACCATGAAAACCCTGCTTCTTTCCTTCGTGCTGATTTTTCCGCTTGCCGCCTGCGGCTCTGCCCAGACCGGGGCCGGCTCCGGGGCCATGCTGGCCGAGATCGCGCCGGACAGCGGGGCACGGGTGGACCAGGACGGCCCCGATGCCGAGGAAATCCGCAGCACCCTTGCCCGCATCGCCCTGCCGCCGGGGTTTCGCATTTCGCTTTACGCCATCGTGCCCGGCGCGCGGCATATTGCCGTGGGGCCGCGCGGATGGGGGGTGTTCGTGGGCACCCGGGGCGACAGGATCTGGGCGGTGCACGACAGCAACGGAGACGGGCGGGCGGACGTGGTGCGCGATTTTGCATCGTCCCTCGGGCTTGTCATGCCCAATGGCCCCTGTTTCGCTCCCGATGGCAGGCTTTACGTTGCCGAGCTGAACCGGGTGCTGATGTTCCCGTCGGCCGAGGATTTCTTTGCCGGCCACCCCGTTGCGGCCCATGCTCCGGTGCCCCGCGGCCGGCTGATCCCCCGTTCGGAGGAACATTTCAACCACGGCGCCCGGGTCTGTCGGGTGGGGCCTGACGGGCGGCTCTATATCTCGCTCGGGCAACCCTACAACGTGCCGCCGCGCAACAAGCTGGCGCTTTACGATCAATGGGGGATCGGCGGCATCATCCGCCTGGATCCCGACGGCAGCAACCGCGAAGTCTATTCCCGCGGTATCCGCAATTCGGTGGGCCATGACTTCGACCCGGCCACCGGCGACCTGTGGTTTACCGACAACCAGGTAGACGGCATGGGCGACGACATTCCCCCGGGCGAGATCAACCACCAGACGGCGCCGGGGCAGCATTTCGGCTTTCCCTGGTATGGCGGCGGTCATGTCCGCACCCGGGAATATGCCGGCGAGGAACCGCCCGGAGAGCTGGTGTTTCCGGCGGTGGAAACCGTGGCCCATGCGGCCGATCTGGGCATGCGCTTCTATACCGGCTCCATGTTTCCCGCGCGCTATCGCGGTGCGATCTTTTCGGCGCAGCATGGCTCCTGGGATCGCACCACCCCGGTGGGCGCGCGGGTGATGGTGACCTTCCCCGGCAGTGACGGCACCGCCACCATCCGCCCCTTCGCCGAGGGCTGGATCGATGAGGATGGAAGCTATCTGGGGCGCCCTGTGGATGTGGCGGTGCTGCCGGACGGTTCGCTGCTGGTATCGGACGACCATGCCGGCGCGCTTTACCGCATCACCTATGAGGGCGGGTGAAAGCCGGGAGGAGGTCCAGGCCAGGCAGGTGCGCTTCGGGCTGCGGCAGCAGACGGGACATCGGCAGCAGACGAAGGAACGTTTTTCATGAGATCGCTGGCGGAGAGACAGGGATTCGAACCCTGGGTGGGGTTGCCCCCACAACGGTTTTCGAGACCGTCCCGTTCGACCACTCCGGCACCTCTCCGCAGTTGGCTGGTGGCCATTCTGCCCGGCTATCTAAGCGCGAATGGCGCCCCTTGCAAGAGCAAATTCGCCGTGCCTCACGGGGTTGTGCCAAGAGCTTCGAACAGTTCTTCCAGTTCGTCGCGATAGCGTTCCCAGGCGTGCACCGAGCTGCGATAGATCGGCTGGCGCACCTGATAGACGCTGAGCGTGTCCACCCGGTTGCGGTTCTGGTGAAAGTCCAGGCACCGGTCTTCCCATTCAAGGCCGCAGGCCGCCAGCAGTGCGCGCGACTGGCCCTCGGGATCAGCGGTCAGTTCGTCATAGCTGATCTCGTGGAACCAGCCGGCGGGCAGGCGCTCGCGCCACCAGTCGATCATCTCCTCGAACATGCGGTAATAGAGCCCCAGGTCGCGCAGCCGATAGGCATAGCGGTGCGTGCCTTCCTGGAACACGTTCCGGTAGATCGACAGCAGGTTGTCGCGCGGATCGCGGCGCACCACCACCACATGTGCGCGGGGCAGGGCGAGGCGCACCAGCCCCATCATCAGATAGGTCTGGATGGACTTGTCGGTGATCCGCTCGGCATCGGGAAAGCGGGCGCGCATGTAGCGGGTGTAATGGCGGCCGAGGGCGGTGATCTCTTCGGGGGGAATCCTGCCAATGTGCCGCAGGCGCGGCGCCGGGCCGGTTTCCTCGCCGGAGATGTTCTTCCGGCCCTCTCCGCCGCCGGCCAGCAGCATGTAGGAACGGCGCGCGAATTCGCCGATCTCGCCGGCGCCGGTAACGGTGCTGTGGCTGGCCAGGATCTGTTCCACCAGCGTGGTTCCCGAACGGGGCATTCCGGTTACGAAGATGGGCGCGAAACTGTCGTCTCCTCCGGGGAAAGGTGAAGAAAAATCAAATCCTTCGAAGGCTTCCTTGATGGCATCGATTTCGCGGCGACGGGTGGCGATATCATAGGGGAAGCGCTGGTGCATCAGGTCGTTTGCGGGGCGCAGGTAGGTGAATACCCGGTCATGGGCGCCGATGTCCTCCATCGCCTTGGCCAGGGCAAAGCCCAGATGGCTGCGGTCTTTGGGGGAAAGATCGTCGCGTGCCCAGATTTCCTGCATGCGGGTCAGCAGGGGGTCATCGGGGGCAAACTTGTGCGAGGCCGAAAACACCCGGTAGGTTTCGCCGTTTTCCGGCTCAAGTTCCATTGCCCGGCGGAAATCGGCTTCGGCGGCTTCGAATTCTCCGCGGGCCTGGCGCAGGACAGCGCGCCGGGCGTGGGCAAAGGCATATTCCGGATCGCGTGCGATGGCCTTGTCGAAATGTTCCAGAGCCTCGTCTTCGCGGCGCAGCGCCCCGAGGGCACGGGCCAGCATCGCATGGGTGCGCGCATCGTCATGGCCAAGGGCAATCGCCCTGCGGAAGGCTTCAACCGCCGCGTCGTCGCGTTCTTCGCGCACCAGCAGCATGCCGCGGTTGAAATGCGTTTCGCCAAGCGCGGGCTTCAGTTCCTCGGCCCTGTCCAGCGCTCTTGCCGCTTCGGCGGGCTGATCGATCTGCAGCAGGCCCCGCCCGAGTGCCGACCAGGCCTCGGCCAGATCGGGGGCCAGATGCACCGCCCGGCGCAGGGATTCCACCGCCTGCATCGGATGGCCTGTTCCGAGCAGCAGGCGGCCCCGCTCCAGATGTGCCCGCGCCAGCCCCGGATCGATGGCCAGAGCCTTGTCCAGGCTGGCAAGGGCGGCCCTGTTCCGTCCGTCAGCCATCTGCGCACGCGCCAGCAGGTGCAGAAGGGCGGCCGAGCGCGGCTGCCTTTTCAGGGTCTGCATGATCCGGGTTTCGGCTTCGCCGGCCTTGCCCTTCCCGATCAGCGCTTCGATCTCCTTGTCCAGCCCTTCGGGCAGGCCGGCGGCAGCTCTGGTCCTTCCGGGGTTCAGCATCCTGCGGATCCGGGCCTTGGCCGGGCCGGGCAGTGCGCTGCGGCGCAGGGCATTTGCGAACTTGCCGAGTTCGGCCTCATCGCCCAGCCCGTTCAGCACCTCGGCCCACAGCGCCCAGATGGCCGGTTCCTTCGGCCTGATGCGCTGTGCGGCGCGCACGTGGGGCAGGGCCTTGGCGAAGTGGCCGGCCGAAGCAAAGATCCGTGCCACCTGAAAATGCACCTCGGCCAGTTTCGGGTTGGCGGCGATCAGTTGCCGATAGAGGGCCAGCGCCTCTTCCAGGCGACCGGCATCCTGCAGGGCCAGTGCCTTCTGGTAAAGCGTGGCGATCTGTCCGGGGGTGGAGGGGTGATCGGATCTGGACACGGGGCGAAGCTTTCTCCTGCAAGGGTTTTGCCGATGGTCTGGCAGTGTTGTGGGATCATTCCCTACTGCGTTTCCCTTACGCCTTTACGTGTCCGCTGTCCACGAATGGCCCTTCGGCGGGTGTGGGAGAAGGCCTGGACAGGAAAGCGTTTCCGGGGCGGGCCGCAGCCACGATCATGCCCCGACACAAAACCGGGCGGCAGACCGCCGGATCGGGCACAGCATGCTTGGCTTTGCCGTGAGCGGGCGCTATCGTCAGCCGACACGGCTTGCAGGATGAGGCGCTTGTATCATGTTCGCATATCCCGTCACCGCTTCCGCCGCCCGCGCCGGGCTTCTTGTCAGGGACAGGAAAGGCGCGCTGTCTGCCGGTGGCGCGTTGCTGCGGCTGGCCCTGTTTCTGGGTGCATTGCTGGTGGCTGCCGCGCCCCGGGCCGAGACGCGCCCTGCGGTGGCGCCCCTGCTGGAGCTCCTGCGTCTCGATGACATCATCAAGGTGATGCGCATCGAGGGCATCACCTATGCGACCGAGCTTGAAAGCGAATTCTTCCCCGGCCGCGGAGGTGACCGCTGGCAGGCCACCGTGGCAATGCTTTATGCGCCCCAGAATCTGCGGGAATCCTTTCACCGGCGCTTTGCGGCGGAAATGGAAGGGCGGGATATGGGCCCGATGGTGGAATTCTTTGCCTCTCCTCTGGGCCGGAAGGTGATCGGTCTGGAAATCTCGGCCCGGCGCGCACTGCTTGACGACGCTGTCGAGGAAACGGCCCGCGAGGCGCTGATGCAGATGCGCGCCGGGCGGGATCCGCGCCTGGATCTGCTGGCCGCGTTCATCGAGACCAACGATCTGATCGAATACAACGTGACGGGCGCCCTCAATTCCAATCTTGCCTTCTATCGCGGCCTGGAACGCGGCGGCGCCTTTCCCGAGGGGATGAGCGAAGAGCGGATGCTTGCCGAAGTCTGGGCGCAGGAGCCGGAAATCCGCAGCGATACCGAAGAGTGGCTCTATCTCTACATGGCCATGGCCTATCAGCCGCTGGATGACGCGGAACTGAAGGCCTATATCGAATTTTCCGGCACGCCCGCGGGACGGCAGCTGAATGCGGCGCTGTTCCGGGCCTTCGGCGACATGTTCGACGACCTGTCCCTTGCTCTCGGTCTGGCGGCGGCCGAACGGCTGCGCGGCGACGATCTCTAGGGTCTTTCCGGGGGCAGGATCAATGGGTTCCGGCCCCGGATTGCCGGCCGCCGGGTCCGGGCGGATCCGGGGTTGTCAGCGGCCGGAACGCCGGAAAGTTCCGCGCACGTCAGGGCCGGTGCCAAGCCAGCCGGCGATCACCCGGGCAAGGTGGTTGGTGATCCGCACCTTCTGGGTCAGCCCCTCGCGCTCGGCCTCGATGGCGCGGGCGCCGCTGTAGGCCACCAGATCGGCCTTGATGTGGTCGGGTGGGGTCAGCGGCTTGCCGGTGCGTGCGTCCACCACCTGTGCGGTGAACGAAATGTTGTGCACGCCGGCATTGCCGAGGGTGCGACGGGTCTTTTCGGTGAGGGCGTGGAATTCGGTGACCGTTGCGATCAGCCTGACCGGCCGGCGCCCCTTCAGCCCCGCCGCCCCCCGCCGCAGCCCAGTGGTAACGATCGCATCGACCTGGGCATAACGGTTGCCGGGGGGATCCCCGCGCCAGACGATATCGGCATCCGGCGCATAGGTGTTGGCCTCGGAAACGGTCAGGGTTTCGGGCACCTGCACATCAACCTCGACAACCCGCCAGTTGCGGGCTTCTTGCGGATCGACGACATCGCCATAGTTCGTTTCCCATTCACCGCCCGCACAGGCGGCCAGCAGGAAGGGAAGGGCGATCAGCATCAGGAGACGACGGCGGGCCGGAACGATCATTGGCTTCTTCCTTCGGTCGGGCTTTTGGCAATCTAGTCGCAACGGCGGGAAAAATGCCAGCGAAAAGAAACCGGCCGCGGGGCGGCGCCCGTTTCAGCCCCTCCGGCGCCTTCCGCCGCGCCGCCCGCCTGCAGCCCCGTGCGCCGCAGCCGAGGCGCCGGCCGCTTCGGCAAAGGGCGTGCCCGCCCCGACCGCATCGAGCACCCGGGCAAAGCGGATCCAGTCGGCGCCGTGGGGATCGTGGTTCATCAGCAGGTTGGCGGCGCGCACAGCCTCCATTTCCACCGGGCGGGTGGGATTCATGATGGCGCTGGTCATGCCTGCGGCAATGGCCATGGGCAGGAAGGCGGCGTTGATGCCGTGACGGTGCGGCAGGCCGAAGCTGATGTTCGAGGCGCCGCAGGTGGTGTTCACGCCCAGTTCCTCGCGCAGGCGGCGCACCAGCTGGAACACCTGCTGACCGGCGCTGGCCATGGCACCGATCGGCATCACCAGCGGATCCACCACGATGTCATGTGCGGGAATGCCGAAATCGGCGGCACGCTCGACAATCTTCCTCGCCACCGCGAAGCGCACGTCCGGATCTTCCGAAATGCCGGTATCGTCATTGCTGATCGCCACCACGGGCACGTTGTATTTCTTTACCAGCGGCAGCACCTGCTCAAGGCGCTCTTCCTCTCCGGTAACGGAATTGAGCAGCGGGCGCCCTTCGGCCGCTTCGAGCCCGGCCTCGAGCGCGGCGGGCACCGAACTGTCGATGCACAGCGGCACGTCCACCAGCTCCTGCACCAGTTCGATCATCCGGCGCATCAGGGGGGGTTCGGTTTCATTGGGATCGGGGTTGGAATTGTAGACCACCCCCGCATTCACATCGAGCACCATTGCCCCGCAGGCCACCTGTTCGACCGCATCCCTTTCGACGGTCGAGAAATCCCCCGCCTCGAGCTGGGCGGCAAGCTTCTTGCGTCCGGTCGGATTGATGCGCTCGCCGATCACGCAGAAAGGCTCTTCGAAGCCGATGACGGCGGTTTTCGTCTTGCTTTCGATAACGGTGCGGGTCATGAAACGTCCTGTTCTGGTTTGCGATGCGCGTTCAGCCATTCGGCCGTGGCGGCTATACCCCCAAGCGGGAAGAAATGCACGGCCTCGATCAGGCTTTCGGGATGAGCGGCCTTGTGGATGGCGATATCGGTCAGGAATCCGGTGGGTGCGTAGGGCCTGACAAGGCGGGTCACGTCCATTGCGCGGCGCTGCAGAACGCCAAGCGAGGGGCCGACACCGCAGGCAATGGCGAAGCGGATCAGCGTCTGCAGCTTCGCCGGCCCCGCCACCCCCAGATGAACGGGCAGGGTGATTCCCTGATCGGCAAGGCGCCCGGTCCAGGCGATCACCGGGGCGGCCTCGAAGGCAAACTGGGTGACGATCGCCATCGCGACATCGTTTTCGCGGGCGAAATCCTGTTTCCGGTGCAGTGCCGCCATTGCCCGTGTATCGCCGCCCTGCGGATCGATGTCGCGATTGCCCTCGGGGTGGCCGGCCACGTGCAGGCGGCGGAATCCTTCGAACAGGCCGCTTTCCAGCAATTGCATGGAACTGTCATAGATGCCCGCAGGGGCAGACATCCCGCCGGCCAGAACCAGCGCCTCGCGCACGCCGGCTTCGCCCCGATAGCGGGCGATCCACTCGGCCAGCATGGCGCGATCGGTGATCAGACGGGCCGGAAAATGGGGCATCGGCTCGAATCCTTCGGCGCGCAGGCGGGCAGCGGCCTGCACCATCTCGGCGACTGGTGTGCCCGCGATATGGGCGATACAGACGCGGCTGCCCCGCGGCAGCAGCGCGGCCAGATCGGGAATTTTCGCCAGGGTGCGCGGCATCACCTCGATCGAGGCGCCCTTCAGAAGGGTGGCCAGCGCCCGGTTTCCGGGCCTGGTGTCCGCTGTTTCATCTTTCGGTCTGAATTTCAGAAGTGCCATGGCTGTCTCCCGGATCTTCCTGCGCTCTGGTGTCGGGGCCTTCAGGCCCATCCCGAACCGGCAATCAGCGCTTTCAGCCGTGTATCGTCATGTTCGGCTTCGAGGCGCGCGACCTCGGCCCTGGCAACCGCCCGCGGATCGCCTTCGCGCGCGCCGACCGCCACCTTGCGCCACTCGGCCAGATAGGCATCGGTGCCGGCGGCACCCGATTTCATCGCGGCGCGGTCGATCGCCTGCTCGAAGCGCTCGGCAAGCTGCATCTTGACGGCCCGCCGCCCGCGCCCCACGATCACCTGGGCCGGAATGTCGCGCCAGTAGACGATGGTGACATCAGGCATCTGCTGATTCCCTTTCCGTTCCCGACCCTAGGCAGGCACGTCGCCTTCGCGCGTGCCGATTTCGACATTCCCGCGCCGTCAAGCGACGCTGCGGATGATTTACTTCAGTTGCTCTTCTGCAACCAGAGGCGCGGGGCGGAAAAATATTCATGATGATGATGAATGGAGATTCCGGGGCCGGGGGATCGAGTGAAACGGGGTGGAAGCGGGGCTGCGCAAGACTGGCCCCCCGGGTGGACGGGCCTTGAAACCTCCCTGTCCGGCGGTCGGCCACCTTGCGCGACGTACAAGGCGCGGTTACATTGAGGGCAACTTCAGGATGGAGGGCGTAACCATGGCGCCCAGGCGCTCGAAAGGTGCGGGCGCGTTCCCCAGGGCGGTCGAGCCTCCCGCACCGCAAAGGCCGGATCCGGCGGCGCTTTACGCTGCGCTGGATCTGGGCACCAACAGCTGCCGCATGCTGATTGCCCAGCCCAAGGGCAGCCAGTTTCATGTGGTGGACAGCTTTTCGAAGTCGGTTCAGCTCGGAGCCGGGCTTGAGGCTACGGGGCGGATCTCGCGTGCCTCGATGAACCGCACCGTGCAGGCCTTGCGGATCTGCCAGAAGAAGCTGCGCAAGCACGGCGTGCAGCGCATGCGTCTGGTGGCTACCGAAGCCTGCCGGCGGGCATCGAACCGGCGTGAGCTGCTCCGCCTCGTCCGGCGCGAGACCGGCCTTGAGATGGAGATCATCGGCACCGAGGAAGAAGCCCGCCTGGCGGTAATCAGCTGCGCGCCGCTGGTATCGGTCAATACCGAACAGCTGCTGGTGGTGGATATCGGTGGCGGCTCTACCGAACTTGTCTGGATCGATCTTTCCCGGGTGCCGAAGCTGGAGCGTCCGCGTGCCATCATGCGCCTGCACGTGGGCTTCGAAAGCGGCCCCTCGCCCTTTCCCAAGGCGCATGTGGTTGACTGGATATCGGTGCCGCTTGGCGTGGCCACCCTGCGTGACCAGTTCATGGATGTCGAAGGCGACGCCGCCCGTTTCGCGCTGATGAGTTGCCATTTCGAGGAACAGCTGGCCGGTTTCGCCCCCTATGCCGACGAGCAGACACGCGAGGGCTTCCAGATCATCGGCACCTCGGGCACCGTAACCACCGTGGCCGCCTGCCATCTGGGCCTGCGCCGCTATGACCGCAACAAGGTGGACGGGCTGCGCATGACATCCGACCAGATCGACCGGGTGATCGAGAGCTATCTGCGCCTTGGGCCTGAGGGGCGGCGCCGCGATCCGCGGATCGGACGCGACCGGCAGGCGCTGATCATGTCGGGGGCGGCAATTCTGCAGGCGCTGATGCGGGTGTGGCCGACCGACCGCCTTTCGGTTGCCGACCGGGGCCTGCGCGAGGGGCTGCTTTACGCCCAGATGAGCACCGACGGCGTGCTGGAAGACGGGCCGTTCTGATCATGGCCAGGAAGCCTCCCGGCAGCTCCGGCGACGGGCCGCGCAGAACAAGCGGCCGCGGCCAGCGTGATCTGCGCACGCGGGTAAGGACGGCGCGCGGGCGCAAGCTCAGTTCCACCCGCTGGCTGGAACGGCAACTGAACGATCCTTACGTGAAGCGCGCGAAGGCCGAAGGCTATCGCGGCCGCGCGGCCTTCAAGATCATCGAGCTTGACGACAGATACCGCTTTCTGCTGCCTGGCGCCCGGGTGGTGGATCTGGGCTGTGCGCCCGGTGGCTGGTGTCAGGTGGCGGTGGCGCGCGTCAATGCGCTTGGCGATAAGAAGGGCAGGCGGCAGGGCAGGGTGCTCGGGATCGACCTGCAGGAGGTCGAACCGATCCCCGGTGCCGAGATCCACCGGATCGATTTCATGGAAGACGGCGCCGACGAGCAGGTGAAGGCCTGGCTCGGCGGCAAGGCCGATGTGGTGATGAGCGACATGGCCGCCGCGGCCTCCGGGCACAAACAGACCGACCACCTGCGCATCATGGCGCTGTGCGAGGCGGCGGCGCATCTGGCTTTCGACGTGCTTGACGAGGGCGGCACCTTCGTGGCCAAGGTGCTGGCCGGCGGTGCCGAGGGCGACCTGCAGAAACTGCTGAAGCAGAAATTCGCCAGGGTGGCAAATGTGAAGCCCCCCGCCAGCCGCGCCGACAGTTCGGAGAAATACGTGGTCGCCACCGGATTTCGCGGCTGAAGGCGCATGCCGCCCCGAATGGCGCCTCCGGGCTCCGGGCAGGATTCCCGGCAGTTGCGTGAAGAATTCTGTTGCGCTGGCCAAGGATCCCGGTGATGCAGACGTCAGATAGCGTGGAATGCAGTTTGAAACAGTTACAGGAGCCTTCACATGTCAGTCATCCGTTTTCCGCATGTTCTTGTCCTTTCCCTGTTGCTGGCGCTTGTGCTTCTGTCGGATACCCGCGCCGCGCCGGCCGGTTCTCCGGTTCCGCTTGCCCGGCTGACGGATACCCGCTGGCAGGTGATCGAAATAGATGGCACCGCCTATCCCGAAACCCGCTCTCCGATCGTGATCCGCTTCACTGCGGGGGCCATTCATGTGGATCAGACCTGCATGCCCTTTCTGACCATTCCCGACAAGGATGGCGTCATGAAAATCTGGCAGCTGGACAGCGGGCTTCTCTGCTTCATGCGTCCACCCGAAGAAAGCCGGATACAGGATGTATTCCGGAGCTTCTCACATGTCGAGCGGGCAGATGAAAACCACATCAGGGTGGTTTCGGAGGATAGTGGTGATCTGGTTCTCCGGCTGCAGGCAAGCACCGGGCAGCAGCCCTGATCCCGGCCCGACGGCGGGCGTGCATCGGCGGTGCGGCGAGGGTCAGCCGCCCTCCTCTGTTGCCGTCGTGTCCGGCAGCAGCCGGCTGATGCCGGCACTGGCGGCGCGCGCCAGTTCGGGATCCAGCGACATGGGGATGTATTCGCCCCGCCGCCACAGTTGGCCCAGATCGTCGTAATGACGGCTGAGCGGATGGCCCGACTGGCCGGTGGATATGATGAACACCGAGGAATCGGGATCGGCAAAATCATAGACTCCGCGAAACCCCGCCCCGTGCACGTTGAGAAACGGATTGGGGCCTTCGCCCCTGGTGCGGCCGCGCAGCAGCGTGTTGTCGCCCCCGGAAGTGGACTGGCGGATGTTGACGAAATGCTTCAGCACCGGCAGCTTTCCCAGCACGGCGTGATCGTGGGTGGCCTGATGGGCATCGCCCCATCTCAGGCTTTCCAGATCGTTGCCGTAGTTTTCGCTGATCCACAGCAGGGCGTCGTCAAGTGCGAGGCGGGCGATGTCGGTGCAGCTTTCCCGGGCCGCCGACTGGAGGATGTCGCACCAGCGGGCAGCCCCGTCGGTGTTGCGGAAGACGCGCTCGATGAACAGCGGTTGCAGGTGCCTGTATTCATCGGCAAGCGGGCCCAGTTCATCACGGATCAGGCGTTTCTGCAGGGCCCGCATCCAGGCGGCATAGATCAGCGGTTCGGGCATGTGCTCGTTCATTTCGCCATTCCAGGCAGCCAGCATCTGAAGCGCCTTCTGGCGCCGGTGCTCGGGCGTGCCCGCGGGGGCCGGCTTGCCGGTGAACCAGAGGTTCGCCGCCACCAGCGGCAACAGGCTGCGGGCGGTATAGCTGACGGTATCGAGCTGTGCCTCGATGAAGCTCTCGCGGGTGTGGACCTCGCGGTTCATCATCAGCTTGCGCCAGCGGAAGATGCGTTGGCTGTCGCCCCACAGGAAGCTGACATGATAGGGAAAGGCGCGGCTGATCATCTTGTTGTTGGTGTTGCCCAGAATGCCGCCGGGGGGATCGATGAATCCGGGATTGCGGGCGTAATCGGCCCGGCCCAGCCAGCGGTTTTCCGGCAGCCATCCGGGGCTGGGCAGGCGCCCCTGCGTCTGGTGGCGCCGATCGCGCAGGGGCATGGCGCCCAGGGTTTTCATGGCGATGCGCTTGCCGTCGGTCAGCGTCAGGTTCTGCGAAGGCGCAACGAACAGCCTGCCCGCCTGCAGCGCCTCGTCGATCGATTTCGAGCGCATCAGCCGCATGGCCGATGTCATCGAGGTATCGCGCGGGGTCAGCACCGTCCAGGCCACCGAGGCCACATGGCCGGGCGGAGTGATTGCCGCCAGATCATAGTGGTTGCCGGGCAGAACCGGGCCGTTGGATGTCCAGCGCATGGTGATGGTGACGGGAGCTTCGCCGCTGATGTTGATGATCGACTGGCGCGTGACGAAGGGGCGATAGCCGTTCGGAGTCAGGTATTCCCCGGGGTTTTCCGGGTTGAGCTTTTCGATATAGACATCCTGATCGTCAAGATAAGACGAGGTCAGCCCCCAGCCCAGGTAATCGCTGCGCCCCACCAGGATGACGGGCATGCCGGGAATGGTGCCGCCGATCACGCCCCCGTCCTCAAGTTCGAGCCGGGCGAGATACCAGATCGCCGGAGCGGTAAAGCCGAGATGGGGATCATTGGCCAGAAGCGCCCCGCCGGCTGCCGAGCGCCCGGCCGCGGCAGCCCAGGCGTTCGAGGCCCCGGCCAGCCCCGGCTCGGGGAAGGGTGAAAGCGGGTTTCCCCGTTTCGGATCCGGACGCACCAGCGCCGCGCGTCGGCGGTCAAGCCCGGGAAACAGGCTGGAGAAGGGCGGCAGGGCCGCAAGCCCCGTCCCCGGGAAATCGGGCTGGATGTCGGCCAGCCGTTCGGGCGGCACCAGCAATGCGGTGCGTGCGCGCAGCACCTCGTTGGCCAGATGGCCCGACAGTTGCAGCGCCATCAGCTTCATGATGGCGATGGAATCGGCCGGCTGCCAGGGCGCGATCTCGTTCGAGAACAGAAAGAGTTCGGGCGCGCCACGCCCCCGTGCACCACGGTTGACTTCGGCCAGCCAGGCGTTGACCCCGTCGGCATAGGCCTGCAGCGCCGCCTTTGTCCGCTCGTCCTGCACCGCCACCGATCGGATTGCCAGCTCATAGATGTCAAGCCGGCGAACAAGATCATCGATCGGCAGGGTGCGCCTGCCGAACAGTTCGGAAAGCCGCCCCTGGGCCGTGCGCCTGAGCATGGTCATCTGCCACAGCCGGTCCTGTGCATGGGCGAAACCGAGGGCGAAGAACACGTCGTGGTCGTTCTTTCCGAAGATATGCGGCACCGCGGCGTGATCGCGCACGATGCGCACCGGTGCCGTGATCCCGGCAAGGCGGTAATCGGCGTCATAATCGGGCAGCGAGCGGGAGGCCAGATAATAGACAACGAAACCCGCCAGCAGTGCCAGCGCAAGAACGGCGGTGAAGATCCGTGCCAGCCATCGGAACAATCGTGCCATGCTCGGGAAACCCCGGTTTTGTGCTTGCTCCTCCCGGATGGGAAGCTAAGAATTGTTTAGCGTGACAGGGGCAGGAAGCGAAAGGGAAATGTGATGGCGAAAGTGGCGTTTCTGGGGCTTGGCGTGATGGGCTATCCGATGGCCGGTCACCTGGCGGCAAAGGGGCACAGGGTGACGGTTTACAACCGTACCGTCAGCAAGGCCGAAGCCTGGGTGGCCGAACATGGAGGGCATGCCGCCGCCACGCCGCGCGCCGCCGCCGAAGGTGCCGAATTCGTGATGGCCTGCGTGGGCAACGATGACGATCTGCGCGCCGTCTGTCTGGGCGATGAGGGTGCCTTCTGCGGCATGGAGACGGGCAGCGTGTTCGTGGATCACACCACGGTTTCGGCGGCGGTAACGCGCGAATTGCACGGGCTTGCGGCGGAATGCGGCATCGCCTTTGTCGATGCGCCGGTTTCGGGTGGTCAGGCGGGGGCCGAAAACGGCCAGCTGGTGGTGATGTGCGGCGGTGCGCCCGAGGCATTCGCCCGCGCCGAGCCGGTGATTTCCGCCTATGCCAAGACCTGTCGCCTGATGGGGGAAAGCGGCGCCGGACAGCTGACCAAGATGGTCAATCAGATCGCCATTGCCGGGCTCCTGCAGGGGCTTTCCGAAGCGCTGCATTTCGCCGAGAAGGCCGGGCTTGACGGGCGCGCGGTGATCGAGGTGATCGGCGGCGGTGCTGCCGGCTCGTGGCAGATGCTCAATCGCCATGAAACCATGCTGGACGGTGAATTCGACCACGGTTTCGCGGTGGACTGGATGCGCAAGGATCTGCGGATCTGCCTGGATGCGGCCGAAGAAAACCGTGCCAGCCTGCCGGTGACGGCGCTGGTCGATCAGTTCTACAAGGATGTGCAGAACATGGGCGGCGGCCGCTGGGACACCTCCAGCCTGATCGAACGCCTGCGCCGGCTGGCAGCAGGGGGCTGAACGGGCTGCGCCGGCGTTTTCCCGCGTTTTTCCCTGCGCTTTGCCACGGGCCGCCGGCCCTGTCCTGTCTCTGCCGTCCGGAGCGGCAGCCGGCTCAGGGAATGATGCGGGTGTATTTGGTGCCTTCCAGCGTTGCCCCCACAGCCAGCCCCGCCTGACCGAAGATGATGGCGATCACCGGAGCCAGCACGGTGGTGGTTTCCACGCCCACGTTGCCGCCCTTGTCGATCGCCACATATTCCACATCGCCCCCCACGGCCCAGCCCGAGGAACTGCGGAACTCGCGCAGGGCTTCTTCCGTCATGAAGAACAGCACCTGGGCATATTGCTGGGCGCCGATCTGCAGGCCGAAGCTGCCCGAAGCAACGGAATAATAGTCAACGGTCACCCCGTTTATGCGCAGGCAGCCGCGCCCGTAGGCCCCGCCGATTCCGAGCCCGGCCTTGGTGACCAGCGGGATCACCAGCATGCCGACGGACTTTTCGGCCAGGTCGCGGGTGCCGGGATATTTGCGGAACATGTAGTCGAGGGTTGCATCGCAGCGTGCGTCGATCCGCTCGGCTCCGCGTGTGCCGATGCCGTTTCCGCAGGCGGCAGTCGTGGCAGCCAGCGCAACCCCGCCCAGCAGGAAAGCCCGCCGGGAGGAAAACAGGGCCTGCGGCGGCCGTTGTCGGGAAATTCTGTTCATCCGTCTCGTGCCTCTTGCTTGAAATGCCCCGGCCTTGTGGCGGCCGTTACAGACCAAGTATAGGGGATTGCCGGCCGGCTGTCATTACATGTTGTAGATATGTGGCGGTTTGTTGCGCCGATATCGGGGCCTGCGCATGGTCCGCGCCCCCCCGTCAGCCGGCCAGCAGGCGCGCCACGCGCGGGGCAAAATAGGTGAGGATGCCGTTGCAGCCGGCGCGCTTGAAGGCCAGCAGGCTTTCCAGCATCGCCTTTTCGCCATCGATCCAGCCCCGTGCGGCGGCACTTTCGATCATCGCATATTCGCCCGAAACCTGATAGGCGAAGGTGGGCACGCCGAAGCTTTCCTTCACCCGCGCGCAGACGTCCAGATAGGGCATGCCGGGCTTGATCATCACCATGTCGGCCCCTTCCGAAAGATCGCGCGCCACCAGGCGCAGGGCTTCATCGGTGTTGGCCGGGTCCATCTGGTAGGTCGATTTGTCGCCGCGCGCGGCACCGGACAGGGCAGTCTTCCCCAGGGCCTGACCGGCCCCCACGGCATCGCGGAACGGCCCGTAGAAGGCCGAGGCATACTTGGCCGCATAGGAAAGGATCAGCACATCCTCGTGCCCGGCGTTCTCGAGCGCCGTGCGTATGGCGCCGATGCGGCCGTCCATCATGTCCGACGGCCCCAGGATATCGGCCCCCGCCTCGGCCTGGGCCAGCGCCATCCTGACCAGCGCCTCGACGGTTTCGTCATTCACGATCTTGCCATCGCGCACGAAGCCGTCATGGCCGTCGGGGTTGTAGGGATCAAGCGCGATATCCGTCATTATCGCGATCCCGGGCGCCGCTTCCCTGATCGCGCGGATCGCCCGGTTGGTGAGGTTGTCCGGGTTCCAGGCCTCTTCGCAGCCCGCCGTCTTGGCCTTCGGGTCGGTGCGGGGGAACAGGCAGAGCGCCGGAATGCCCAGTGCCATGGCTTCTCTGGCCGCCGCCACCGCGCGATCGACCGACAGGCGCGCGACGCCGGGCATCGAGGCCACGGGCTCTTCGGCATTTTCGCCCTCTATCAGAAAGATCGGCCAGATCAGGTCGGACGGTGCAAGCCGGGTTTCGCGGGCCAGTGCGCGCAGGGCTGGCGTGCGACGGGTGCGGCGTAGCCGCGCGGCGGGGAAGGGCGGTGGTGCCTGAATGCAGGATGACGGCATGATTTGCCTTTCGCGAAACATTTATTTAAGGGGTGGCATGGATCGTGACCAAGCTCAAGTGCGGGGAACGGCGCAGGCGCGCAACCAAGCGCGGAATACCGCAAATCAGACAGATCGGGGAACCGGAATTGGACTTGTATCAAGCTGTATTCGAGCTGATCGACATGCGGTCTTTCTCGAATCTGTGGTATTGGATGGCGCTTGCGGTGATGTGGTCCACGGTCAGCCACTGGGTTTTGGGGGTGCCCTACGACATGGTGCTGCGCGCGCGCCGTCATGGCGGGCAGGCGGCGGCCGATCTTGAAGACATGGTGCGCATAAACATCAACCGGATCCTTTACATCGCAGATATTTCGGGGGTGTGGATCCTGGGGTTTGCAAGTTTTGTCCTGACCTTGCTGGCAATCCTCGGATTCGCATACTGGGTCGAATTCGCGCAGGCGGTGTTCTTCCTGGCCTTTCCGATGTCGATCGTGGCGCTTATGTCGCTGCGCACCGCGCGCCGCATTCGCGCCGAACAGGCCAGCGGTGAAATGCTTTACAGGGGCATGGCGCGGCACCGCTTCTGGACACAGGTGGTGGGGATGATCTCGATCTTTGTCACCGCGATGTGGGGGATGGCACAGAATTATGGCCTCGGGGTATTCGGATGAGCGCTCCGGTTCCGCAAGGGCTGCTGGCACGGCACATCCGGCGGCCGGCCCGGAAGAGATGAGCGACACCGTCGGCCATAGCGCAGCCCGGGTTACCGTCAGCGGTGCGCCCGAGGGCTTTGATGCGCGGGTGCTGTTGCGCGAGCTCGGACAGGGCGAAAAGGCGCTCCGGGGCGGCGGCGGGCCGCGTGCGGTCATCCACATTGCCCGTGATGCCCGCCGTCTTGAAATGATGCGCGCGGCACTGGCCTTCTTTGCGCCGGAACTGCCGGTGCTTGATCTTCCGGCCTGGGATTGCCTGCCCTATGATCGGGTTTCGCCCAATCCCGATATCTCGGCGCGGCGGATGGCCACCCTGGCGGCGCTGGCGCTCGGGCAGGTGCCAGGGCGTTTCGCGCTGCTGACCACGCTTGCCGCCGCCGGCCAGTATCTGCCGCCGCGCGACACGCTGCGCGACAGCGCCTTCATCGCTGAAACCGGCCGCCGGATCGATGAGGAAACCCTGCGCGCCTGGCTGGCCCGTATGGGGTTTTCACGGGCCTCCACCGTTTCCGAACCCGGCGATTACGCGGTGCGCGGCGGCATCATCGACATCTACCCCCCCGGCGGGGCGGGGCCGGTGCGCCTTGACCTGTTCGGCGATGTGCTTGACAGCGCGCGCCGGTTCGATCCCGTCACCCAGAGGACGGTGGAAAAACTTGATCGGGTGGAACTGGCGCCGGCCAGCGAAATCATCCTGGATGCGGCCGCGATCCGCCGTTTTCGCCAGAACTATCGTATCGAATTCGGCGCCGCCGGAAGTGACGACCCCCTTTACGAGGCGATCAGCGAAGGGCGCAAGCATCAGGGAGCCGAGCACTGGCTGCCCTTCTTCCACCCGCGGCTGGAAACCCTGTTCGATTATCTTCCGCAGGCGCCGGTTCTGCTTGACGATCAGTTCGAGGCGGCCCGGCGCGCCCGTTGGGAAAGCATTGCCGATCAGTATGCCGTGCGCCGCGATGCGATGACTGCAAAAAACCGGCTCGACAGTGTCTACAAGCCTTGCCCACCGGAGCTTCTCTATCTTGATAATGCCGCCTGGGAAAAGGCAACCGCGCCGCTCCGGGTGCTTTCGCTGACGGCCTTGCCGCGGGCCACGGGGCCGGGGGTGATCGATGCCGGGGGGCGGATCGGGCGTGATTTCGCGCCGGAAAGACAGAATGAAAGTATTAATCTTTTCAAGGTGCTTTCCGATCATATTGAAGAAAAGCGTGAAGCAGGTGAGGTGATCATTACCAGCTTTTCCGAAGGCGCGCGCGAGCGCCTTCAGGGCCTGCTGGCCGACGAGGGTCTGACCGACGCCCGTCCGATCGGCGACTGGCGCGATGTGCCGGCGCCCGAAAAAGACCGTCGCGGCGGGGTGCATCTGGCGGTCTGGCCGCTCGAACGCGGTTTCGAGGCGCCGGAGGAGGGGCTGTGCGTGATCTCGGAACAGGACGTTCTGGGGGATCGGCTGGTCCGCCCGGCACGGCGGCGGCGGCGGGCCGAGAATTTTCTGACCGAGGCTCAGAGCCTCAGCCCCGGCGATCTGGTGGTGCATGTGGAGCACGGGGTGGGCCGTTTCAGCGGGCTTGAAACGGTGCGCGCCATGGGGGCCGCTCATGAATGCCTGGCGCTCGAATATGCCGGCGGCGATCGCCTGTTCCTGCCGGTCGAGAACATCGAGCTTCTGTCGCGATACGGCCATGAGGAAGGCCTGCTCGACCGTCTCGGATCGGGTGCCTGGCAGGCCAGGAAGGCGCGGCTGAAGAAACGGCTGCGCGAAACCGCCGAACGGCTGATCCGGCTGGCTGCCGAACGCGCCCTGCGCAAGGCCCCGGTGCTGGAGCCGCCGACCCATGCGTGGGAAGAGTTTTCCGCCCGCTTCCCCTGGCAGGAAACCGAGGATCAGCTGGACGCGATCGACGACGTTCTGGCCGATCTGGCCTCGGGGAATCCGATGGATCGCCTCATTTGCGGCGATGTGGGTTTCGGCAAGACGGAAGTTGCCATGCGCGCGGCCTTCGTGGCCGCGATGAACGGTTTTCAGGTGGCGGTGATTGCGCCCACCACGCTGCTTGCCCGCCAGCATTACAAGAGCTTCGCCGAGCGTTTCCGCGGCTTTCCGTTGAAGGTGGGGCAGCTTTCCCGCTTCGTGAGCGCAAAAGAGGCCGCCGCCACCCGCGCCGGGCTGACCGACGGCACGGTGGATATCGTGATCGGCACCCATGCGCTGCTTGCGAAATCCGTGCAGTTTCGTAACCTCGGCCTGCTGGTGATCGACGAAGAGCAGCGCTTTGGCGTGACCCACAAGGAACGGCTGAAGGAAATGCGTTCGGATGTGCATGTGCTGACCCTTACCGCCACACCGATTCCGCGCACGCTGCAGATGTCGCTTTCGGGGGTGCGCGATCTTTCGGTGATCGCCACACCGCCTGTCGATCGGCTGGCGATCCGCACCTATATCAGTGAATTCGATGCCGTCACCATCCGCGAGGCGCTGTTGCGCGAGCATTACCGGGGCGGGCAGAGCTTCTACGTGGTGCCGCGCGTCAGCGACATTGCCGAGATCGAGGAATTTCTGCGCGAACAGGTGCCCGAGGTCAGTTTCGTGGTGGCCCATGCGCAGATGCCCGCCGGCGAACTGGACCAGCGCATGAATGCCTTTTATGATGGCAAACACGATGTGCTTCTGGCCACCGCAATCGTGGAAAGCGGGCTCGACATTCCCACTGCCAACACCATGATCATCCACCGTGCCGACAGGTTCGGCCTTGCCCAGCTCTATCAGATCCGCGGGCGGGTGGGGCGCTCGAAAACCCGCGCCTATGCCTATCTGACAACCAGGCCCCGCGTGCCGCTGACCCCGGCCGCCGAAAAGCGCCTGCGGGTGCTGGGCGCGCTTGACAGCCTTGGCGCCGGTTTCACGCTTGCCAGCCAGGATCTGGAGATACGCGGCGCAGGCAACATTCTGGGTGAAGAGCAATCGGGCCAGGTGCGCGAGGTGGGTCACGAACTTTACCAGCAGATGCTGGAAGAGGCGATTGCCAGGCTGAAATCGGGCGAGGGCGAAGGGCTTGCCGAATTCGATGGCCAGTGGTCGCCCCGGATCAATCTCGGCGTAACGGTGCTGATTCCCGAGGATTACGTGCCCGATCTCGATGTGCGCCTTGGCCTTTACCGCCGTCTTTCGGGGCTTTCCACCAAGGTGGAGCTCGAAGGCTTCGCCGCCGAGCTGATCGATCGTTTCGGCAAGCTGCCGCCCGAGGTGAACACCCTCCTGCTGGTGGTGCGCGTAAAGGCCATGTGCAAGCGTGCCGGCATCGCGCGGCTCGATGCGGGTCCGAAAGGGGCAACGATCCAGTTCCACAACGACAGATTCGCCTCGCCCCGCGGCCTGGTGGAATTCATTGAAAGTCAGCGCGGCCTTGCCAGGGTGCGTGACAACCGGATCGTGCTGCGGCGCGACTGGAAATCGGCGGCCGATCGGGTGAAGGGCGTTTTCGCCATTGCCCGCGATCTGGCGCAGAAGGTGGCCGAGGAAGAAAAGCGCGCGAAAAGGCGATAGGCGCGTGGCGTCCGCTGCCGGCGCGCCATCCGGTGTGCCATGGGTGCGGCCCGGCCACCCGGCAGAGCCTTGCCGCGGCCGCTGACGGGCGGGTTTTTCAGGCTTCCCCGTCCGGTTCGTGGCGGATGCGGTGCATCAGCAGAAGGGCGCCGGCAAGGCAGATGAAGATACCGGTGGCCAGGGGCACCGGCGTGCCGTCGAAGGCAAGCCCCAGGGGAGCGGCGATCAGCACTGCGGCCACGGTCGAGACCGCGCCGATCACCGAGGCGGCCATGCCGGCGATATGCCCCATCGGCTCCATCGCAATGGCACCGACATTGCCCAGCGTGAGGCCGATCATGAAGAACAGCGATGCCTGCCACAGCACATAGGCAGCCAGTGCCGGTGCGCCTTCAAGCAGCCGTGCGGCGAAGAGCGCCAGCACCAGCCCCGTTATCGTCAGGCCACCGATCAGCGCCCGGTGCACCATGCGCCGCATTCCAAGCCTCATCACCAGCCTTGCGTTCAGAACATTGGCGCTGGCCGTTACCATGGAAATGCCTCCGAACCAGTAGGGAAAGTTGTCACCCTGACCGAAGGTGATGTCGAAGATCGGCTGGGTCGAGGAGAGCATGGCGAACAGCGCCCCGAAGATCAGCGACTGGATGAGGATGGCCCTGCGCACCACCGGGTGGGCAAGCACCGCGCAGAGGGCGGAGGCAAGCGTATCCGGTGCCAGCGGGCGGCGGTTTTCGGGTGCCAGGGTCTCGGGCTGGCGCAGTCCGACCCAGAGCGCCGAGATCAGCGCGAAGATCACGAAGCTTGCGAACAGCCCGCGCCAGCCCGCGAAATGGCTGATCAATGCGCCGAGCGCGGGTGCAAACACCGGCACGAGCGAAAAGATCAGCATTACCAGCGACATCAGCCGCGCCATTGTCCGGCCCGCGTAAAGATCGCGGATGATCGCCAGCGACACGATCCGTGGCCCGGCGGCCCCGATTCCCTGCAGCAGGCGGGCGGCCAGCAGCAGTTCGAGCGATTGCGCGAGCGCCCCGAAAAGTGCTCCGAGGATATAAAGGCCGACACCGGCCAGAAGCACCGGCTTGCGGCCGAAGGCATCCGAAAGCGGGCCGGTAACGAACGTGCCGAAACCCATGCCCAGCACGAAGCTTGTCAGTACCAGCTGGGCGCGGTTCGGAGCATAAGGGCTGACATCGGCGGCGATCTCGGGCAGGGCGGGCAGCATCGCATCGATCGAAAACGCGATGGTCGAGAACAGCATCGCCATGAGGGCGATGAACTCGGCCTGGGGAAGGCGTTTGCCGGGGGCGGCCATCAGGAGGGAGGCTCCCGACCGTCATGCGCGCAGATCAGGGAAATTTCCGGGATGATCTTCTGCCACTCCCGGCTGGGCAGGGCCCCGCTGGAGGCATATCGGCCGGCGATGATGAAGGTGGGAATACCGGTGATGCCCATGTCGCGGGCGGCCTTGTCCCGGGCCAGAACGGTATCCTTGTCGGCGTCGGAAGCCAGAAGCCGCAGGATCATGCGGCGTGTCATGCCGGCGCGCGCGCCCACATCGGCCAGCACCTCCGCCTTGCCAATGTCGCGTGCCTCGTTGAAATAGGCGCGAAACAGGGCGCTGGCCACCGGCGTCTGGCAGCCTTCGAGACCGGCCCAGAGGATCAGGCGATGCGCATCAAGCGTGTTGGGCGTGCGCTCGATCGCCGCGAAATCGATGTCGAGCCCCTCCTGTTCGGCAGCCTCAAGAACCGGCTTGTAGGCTTTTGCAGCGCCCAGCTGTCCGCCGAATTTGGCTTCCAGATACTCTGCACGATCCATCCCGCATTTCGGCATGCCGAGATTGAGCATGAAGGGCTTCCAGGTAATCGCGAAAGGATGATCAGGGCTGCCTTCAAGGGCGCGGGCAAGGCGTGTCCAGCCGATATGGCACCAGGGGCAGACCGGATCGGAATATATCTCGAGCGGGATCATCGCCGCTTCGTCGGAAGGCGGGATTTCCGGGTTCATTGCGGGGCCTCGTATGTCTGACGCAGCCGGCGGCGCAGGATCTTGCCGTTGGCGCCTCTGGGAATTTCGGGAATGTGACGATAGAGGCGCGGCTGCTTGTAGCGCGCGAGCCTTCGCGCCATGTGAGCCTGCAGAACCGATTCGTCAAGGGGGGCCGGTGCGGTATAGAAGGCTGCGATGATGCTGGCATCGGCCTTGACGGCCAGTTCCACCACCGCAGCCTCGCCGATATCGGGGTGGGCGGCAAGCGCCTGTTCGATTTCGAGCGGCGAAACGCGAAAGCCGCCGGCGTTGAGCATGTCGTCATTGCGGCCGAGATAGCGAACCGCCCCTTCCGGGGTGAATTCCCCCGTGTCTCCGGTGCGAAACCAGGGGCCGGTGAACCGCGCGGCGGTTTCCCCGGGGTTCCCCCGGTATTCCAGAAACAGGCCCGGATCAGAGCGGTGCACGGCGATTTCGCCCGCCTTGCCCGCCGGCAGGGGATGGCCGTCCTTGCCCAGCACCGCCACCCGCCGCCCGGGCTGGGGAAAGCCGAGCGTGCCCCCGGGCGCCGGACGGGCGGGGCTGCCCGAGATGAAGGTGGAGCATTCCGACATCCCATAGGCCTCGTGCAGCGCGGTGCCGGTGGCCTCGCACCAGCGCGCACGGATGGTTTCGGGCAGTTTCTCGCCCGCGGAAAGCCCGTGCCGAAGGCTGGGGGCTGCAATGCGGGGGTGGTGGCGCAGCATCCGGCGATAAACCCCCGGTGCGGCGGCAAAAATGGTGATCTCGCCCGCGGCGACAAGCGCAGGCAGTGACTCGGGAGGGGTGCCCGGCGCGGGGATCACGGCGGTGGCGCCAATGGTCCAGGGATCAAGCAGGCCGGTGCCGAGCGTGTAGGTCCAGTTGAAGGCACCGGCGTGAAGGAAGCGATCGCCGGCACCGGCACCATACCAGCCCTCGTGCATCATGGCGCGTGCAAGAATTGCCCGGTGGGCATGCACCACCGCCAGCGGCCGCCCCGAGGTGCCCGAGGTGAAGATGATGTAGCCGGGGCGTTCCGGATTACCCATGTGAAAGGGCGCCGGGGGCAGGGGGGCGAAAGCATCAAGAGCCTCCGCCGGCAGCACGGGGCAGGGGGGATCGGCCGGACAGGGAACTTCCCCGGCGCGGATGATCAGCGCCGGTGCAATCGTGGCGATGATGCGGACGACCTCGGCTGCGGTCAGTTGGGCCGACGTCGGCACCGGCACTGCGCCAAGGGTGAGCGCGGCAAGGAAGGCCAGCGGAAATGCGGCCGAATTGCCGATGCGCAACAGCACGCGCCCGCCCGGCTTCAGGCCCGCCCGCGAAAGCCCGGTGGCAATGGCGCGCACCCGGGTTTCGAGTTCCGCAAAGGAAAGACATTCGCAAGGCGTCGCATCGGGGGCGGCAATTTCAAGCGCGGGCTTGCTGCCAAGCGCCCGGGCATGCGCCAGCACATGGGCGGCCATGTTGAACCCCGTCGCGGTGTTGCATTCCCTGCCTGAAGCCTTGTTCATGCGCCGGTGCTACGCTTCGCCGTGAACAAAGACAATATGCAAAACGGGCGGCGGCCCGCGCAGGGCGGAAGGTTCAGATCGCGTTCTTCACCGTGCGCGCCCCGGCCGAGATGTCGCGTCCGATCCCTTCGACCGTGTTGCAGGCCGAAACCGCGAGCAGGGCCGCAAGAAGCAGAATTCGCCGTGTCATTCCGTTCAGTCCTCATACCACCAGACATCCGGCAGGAAGCCGATCCAGTCTCCGTAAAGCGGCAGTTTTTCCGGATAATGCAGTTGCCGGACATGGGCAAGGCGCGAAATGTCGGAATACCAGAAGGGGATCACGTAGCGCCCGGTGGTCAGAACGCGGTCGAGCGCGCGGGTCGCGGCGCGGAAATCTTCCTGCGAGGGGGCATTCAGGATCTCGTCGATCAGCGCGTCCACCGCCGGCGAGGCAACCCCCATCCAGTTGCGCGTGCCCGGTTCGTTCACGCCCTGGCTGCCCCAGTAGAGACGCTGCTCGTTGCCGGGGCTGAGCGACAGGGCGCGGCGATAGTAGGTCATGTCGAAATCATAGGTATTGGTGCGCTCCTTGTACTGGGCGCTGTCGATGGCGGTAACGGTGGGAAAGATCCCGAGCCGTTTCAGCGATTCGACATAGAGATCGACGATCGCGCCATTCTGAGTGTCGCCCGAGCGCAGCAGGATCTCGAAGGCGAAGGGTTCGCCCGCGGCATTCCTCATCACCCCGTCCTGCACCGTCCAGCCGGCCTCTTCGAACAGCTTGAGAGCCCGGCGGATGCCCTTGCGGTTGCGCTCGCTGCCGTCACCCTCGGGCAGGCTGTAGCCTTCAAGCGCGCCGGGCGGCAGGCTGTCGGCGAAGGGTTCGAGCAGTTCGCGCACCCGCCCCTCTGCCGGCCCCGGGCGCATGCCCAGCGGCGAGTTCGAAAAATAGGAACGGATGCGCGGCAGCGCCACGCCATTGATCGCCCTGTTGATGAATTCGAAATTGAAGGCGGTGATCATCGCCTCGCGAACGCGCCAGTCGGCAAACAGGGCGTGGCGGGTATTCATGACCAGCCCGCGGATGCCGGTGGGGCGCTGATGGGGGATTCCGCTCTTGACGACATCGCCGGCCTGAACGGCTGGAAAATCATATGAATTCAGCCACTTGGATGCACTTCCTTCACGAAATACACTGGTTTCGCCGGCCCGGAAGGCCTCAAAAAGAACCGAGCCGTCGGCGTAATAGTCATAACGGATCTCATCAAGGTTGTGGCGCCCGCGGTTGAAGGGCAGATCCTTGCCCCAGTAATCGGGGTTGCGCCGGAACACGATGTATTCACCGGGCTTGAAATCGCTCACCACATAGGGCCCCGAGCCGATCGGCACCGGATCGACACCGCTTTTCGCGAAATCCCGGCCTTCCCACTGGGCCTTCTTCAGGATCGGCCGCAGCCCCAGGATCAGCGGCAGTTCGCGGTCTTCGGTGTTGAAGGTGAAGCGCACCGAGCGCGGGCCGGTCTGTTCCATGTTCCCGATCTTCTTCCAGGCGGTCTGGTAGCGCGGGTGGCCCTGGGTGCCGAGGGTTTCGAACGACCACATCACATCGGCGATGGTAACCGGGCTGCCGTCGGAAAACCGGGCCTCGGGGCGCAGGGTGAATTCAACCCATTCGCGATTCGGTCCGGTGGTGATCGATTCGGCCAGAAGCCCGTAAAGCGAGAAGGGTTCATCCCAGTTTCGCCCCATGAGTGTTTCAACCACATGGGCCCGCACCCCCCAGGGCGCGCGTCCCTTCAGGATGTAGGGGTTGAGCGAATCAAAGCCTCCGGCTTCGCCGAAAACGATTCTTCCGCCTTTCGGGGCAGCCGGATTCGCATAGGGCAAAGACACAAAATCCGGTGGCAGGGCGGGGGCACCATACATAGCTATGCCATGCCGGGCTGTTTCACCGGCAACTCCGTTGCCGGCGGAAAGGCCGAATGCGGCAAGGAAAAGCAATGCAATGCGGAAGATCTTCGTTTTCATGGCGGCGACAATCCCTGGATTTTTACGGTTGATTGTTGCTCAGGCTAGCGGGGCTTGGAAGCGTTTTCAAACTTTTAGCTTGGAGATGCGCGGCGAAAGGCTTATAAAGAGGTCACTGCTCGATAGGTTTCTTGCCTGTATGAAACCTGCCTCAATAACTTGACGCCCGCCTTGTGCGGGCGTTTTTTTTGCAGGCGAATGGCTTTCTGGCGGCCCGCGCCGTCATGCATGCCTTGCACGCACGGGCCGGGGCCTGCGCACCCGGAGCCATGCGGAGTGCATCCATGCCCGCCCAGACACGGAAGGGCAGGTAATCAGTCAGAGATTCATGCAGAAACGGCCGTCTGCACGGCAATGCAAACAGAACAACCGCGCCTTTCACGGGCCGGCTGTTTCTGCCCGCATGTCTGGTGTGCCCGTCTCAGGAGGCGGGCGGAACCGCAGGCGGTACGGTGTTGCCGCCCCCGCCGCCTGCCGAGGCGGCAACGGCCAGGAACAGCAGCATGAAGATCGGCACCAGAAGCCCCGCTCCGCTGGAGGCTGCGGTATCTTCGGCAATCACTTCCGGTTCTATAAGCGGTTCTCCGACGCTTCCTGCGAAAGAGGGCGTTGCAAGTGCGCAGGCAAGCAGAACTCCGGCAAATCGTTTCATGAGACAGACCCCTGTTAGCCACATTACATTGAATGGTAGCAGTATAGGCGTATCCTGTAAAATTCAAAGATAATTATACAAGATATGGGGTGTGCCTGCGTTTCTCGCGCGGCGCCGGCAATATACTGCCGACATGACGCGCATGCGCACAGGAAGGGCGGCAGGGGCCAGAAACGGCAGCTCCGCTCCGCCAGGAAAGGGGAGAGGGCCGACGGCAGACAGCCCGGGCCTGTCACTCGCCCCGCTGTCACTCGCTCCGCGCGGTGCGGCCCTGCCCTGGGGCGGCCTCCTCGCCGGGCAGGGGCAACATCGGCTGATCGTCGTTCGGTTTGCCCGGATAGACAAGCCCGGCCGAGATCACCAGTTTGGCGGCATCCTCAACGGACATGTCGAGCAGGATCAGATCTTTCCTGGGCACGAACAGCAGAAAGCCCGAGGTCGGGTTCGGCGTGGTCGGCAGGAATACGCTTTCGATGTCTTCGTCGCGCGGGATGCGGGCGCGGATCTCGCCCTTGGCCGAGGTCGAGATGAAGGCGATCGCCCAGATGCCCTTGCGTGGATATTCCACCAGGCAGGCCTTGTCGAACGAGGTTTCGGACTGCGCGAAAACCGTTTCGGCGATCTGCTTCAGCCCGTTGTAGACAGAGCGCACCACCGGCATCCGCTCGACGAAACGTTCGCCCATGTGGATCAGCGAGCGGCCGATCATCCCCTTGGCCATCCAGCCGACGAACACGGTAAAGATCAGAAAGATTACCGCGCCGACGCCGCGCACATCGACGCCGATATAGTTTCGCGGCTGAAATTTCTCGGGAACGAATTGCAGCACCAGCCCGTCAACCCAGCCGACGAAGCTCCACATCAGCCAGATGGTCAGTCCGATCGGTGCGATCACCACCAGCCCCGTGATGAAACTGGCGCGCAGCCCGGCAAACATGCGGCGCCGGTGGCGCTGTCTTGGGTGCTGTTGGTCCTTGTTCTGCACGGGCATTCCCTTTCACGGAGCAAACCGCCGGCAGGCCCTTCCGCCAGCCCGACCGTAACATCGGCCGAATGTAGTAACAGCCCCCTCCGACTGCAAGCGCCGGATGGCAGGCGGACCTTTCAGCGCCCTGTCCGGTGCTGCCCGGGCGAAGCCCTGCCGGACGGGCCGGACGGGAACGGCGGAGCAGGATCGCCGCTTGCCTGATGCGCAAGGGCCGCGGCGATTCGCGCCGCCAGGCGGGCATTGTTCAGCACCAGCTCGATATTTGCGGCAAGCGAGGCTCCGCCTGTCATCGCAAAGATGCGTTCAAGCAGGAAAGGGGTGACATCCTTGGCGGCGATGCCCTGGGCTGCGGCTTCCTCCTGGGCGCGGAGGATCAGCGGCGCCAGGGTTTCGCGGGCAATTTCCGCCCCGGCCGGAATCGGATTGGCCACAAGCTGCCCTCCGGCAAGACCGAGCGCCTGGCGTATCAGCTGGGAACGGGCGATCTGCGCGGGATCGTCCATGCGCAGCGGGCTTTTCAGCCCCGATCCGCGCGACCAGAAGGCGGGAAATTCGTCCTGGCCGAAGGTGATCACCGGCACGCCCAGGGTTTCCAGCACTTCCAGTGTCTTGGGAATGTCGAGGATCGCCTTGGCCCCGGCAGCCACCACCGTTACCGGGGTGCGGGCCAGTTCGTGCAGGTCGGCCGAGATGTCGAATGTGTTCTCGGCGCCCCGGTGCACGCCACCGATGCCGCCGGTGGCGAAGGTGCGGATGCCGGCCAGATGCGCGGCGATCATGGTGGCGGCAACCGTGGTGGCGCCGGTGCCGCCGGTGGCGATGCAGGCGGCGATGTCGGCGCGCGACAGCTTGGCCACGTTTCGGGCCCGGCCAAGGGTGTCCAGTTCATCATCTTCCAGCCCTGCCGTCAGCATGCCGTCGATCACCGCGATGGTTGCCGGCACGGCTCCGGCTCCGCGCACCTCGGCTTCGACCCGGCGGGCGGTTTCCACATTCTGCGGCCAGGGCATGCCGTGGGTGATGATCGTGCTTTCCAGGGCCACCACCGGCGCGCCGCGGGCCAGGGCCTCGGCCACCGCAGGGGAAAGGCGCAGCGGAAGCGCCGGGGAGGCGGCGCCGGGGGAAGCTGCATGCATGTCACCGGAAATGGCCGGGCGCGGGGTGGGGCTGGGGGGGGAAGTCATGATGGCGGTTCTCCGGAAACATGCCTGGCTGCGGCCTGCGACGCTGCGGCCAGTGCCGCCATGCGCCCGGCGCCGCGCAGTTCGGCGGCCACATGGGCCGCCAGGAAGGTATCGCCCGCTCCGGTAACCTGCACCGCCCTTGTCGGTGGCGGCAGCTGAATGGCAAGGCCTGCCGCATCGGCCAGGGCGCAGGGATGCGGGCCGTCGGTAACCAGAACCCGATGCACGCCACGTGCACGCAGCGCGCGGGCGGCCTCTTCGGCCCCGGCGAAGGTGCTGTCGCAGAGCAGGCCCGCCTCTTCGCGGTTCACATAGAGGGTCAGACGGGAATGGCCAAGCAGCGGAAGCAGCCTTCGCGCCTTGCCGGGCGAGGCCGGTGCCACGCGCAGATCGGCGCTGGCAAAGGCCGGATCGCGGGCAATGGCGGCCAGCAGGGATTCGGTCAGGTTGCCGTCAAGCGCGATCACCCCGTCATGGGGGCGCTCGGGCTGGCCGAAGGTGCCGTCACGCAGTGGCGTCAGGATCCGCTCGCCCGCGGCTTCGAGCCCGCGGGCATCGGCGATTGCCGCAATCAGACCGTTTGCCCCCTCGACCGCCATGTAGCGGTCGGTGGGCAGATGGTCCGATACGAATACGTGCTCGGTCATCATTCCCATGCGCGCGCAGGCCGCCAGAAGCGCGCGCCCGTCATCGTCGCGGCCGACTGCCGTCAGAAGGGCAGGGGTCAGACCGAAGCGGCAGAGCGTCATGGCGATGTTCAGCGCCACCCCCCCGGGTTGGCGGCTGATCCGCCCCGGCACATCGGCCCCCAGGTGCATGGGGCCGGGAGTGCGGCCGATCACGTCCCACAGCACCGCGCCGATGCACAGGATGTCGGCGCGTCGGCCGGCGGGGGCGCTGTTGCGGTCTTGTCGGGGCGGATCATCTGCCATGGGGCGGTTTTCGCGCGAAAGGGGGGGCAAGGCAAGCGGATCGTGCGGCGGTTCGGCAGCAGAGCCGGCCGGGCATGCGAAAGGGCTTGCAGGGGCGGAGGCATTGCGTTACATGCGCGAACACTTCACAGGCGGGGCTCTGGGCCCTTGCGGGGAGAAATCCTGCAAGGGTCCGCCGGTTGGGCAACAGCCCTGAACGGCCCCGCCGAGGATCAAACCGGAAAGGAAGATGACAATGGCGATTCCCGAGTTCACCTTGCGCCAGCTGCTGGAAGCCGGTGTGCATTTCGGCCACCAGACCCAGCGCTGGAACCCCAAGATGGCACCGTTCATCTATGGCAAGCGCAACGGCATCCACATTATCGATCTGACCCAGACCGTGCCGATGCTTGACCTGGCCCTGAACGCGATTCACGATACCGTGGCCAAGGGCGGGCGGGTGCTTTTCGTGGGCACCAAGCGCCAGGCGCAGCAGCCGGTCGCCGAGGCGGCCGAGAAAAGCGCACAATACTACATGAATCACCGCTGGCTGGGCGGCACGCTGACCAACTGGAAAACCATCTCCAATTCGATCCGGCGGATGCAGGCGCTGGAGGAACAGCTGGAAGGCGCCACCGAGGGGCTGACCAAGAAGGAACTGCTGGGCATGACCCGCGAGCTTGAAAAGCTGCAGGCGGCGCTTGGCGGCATCCGCGACATGGGCGGCATCCCCGACCTGCTGTTCGTGATCGATGTGAACAAGGAAGCGCTTGCCGTGGCCGAGGCCAACAAGCTTGGCATTCCGGTGGTGGCGGTGGTCGATACCAACTGTTCGCCCGATGGTATCGACTATATCATTCCCGGCAACGACGATGCCGCCCGGGCGATCCAGCTTTACTGCGATCTGGCAGCCCGGGCAGCGCTTGAAGGGATGTCGGCCCAGCTTGGCGCCGCCGGTGTCGATCTTGGCGAGATGGCGGAAGCCCCCGCCGAAGAGGCCCTGAGCGAAGCCGCCGCCCCGGCAGGGGAAAACCCCGCTGAAGAGAAGGCCGAAGCGGCTCCGGCCGGGGAAGAGGCTCCGGCCGAGGCGGGAGAAGAGGCCGGGGAAACGGCGGAAAAGACCGAAGCGGCCAAGGCCGGCTGAAACGAAGGCATGAATTGATGCCGGCGGCCCCTGCCGCGGGGCGGTCGGCCAACCTGCAATTCCCGAAGGAGAGCCGAAAATGGCAATTACCGCTGCAATGGTGAAGGAGCTGCGCGACAAGACCGGCGCAGGCATGATGGACGCCAAGAAGGCACTGACCGAAACCGGGGGCGACATGGACGCCGCCGTTGACTGGCTGCGCACCAAGGGCCTTGCCAAGGCCGCCAAGAAGGCCGGGCGCACCGCCGCCGAGGGCCTTGTCGCCGTGAAGGTGAACGGCGGTCGGGGCGTGGCTGTCGAGGTGAACTCGGAAACCGATTTCGTGGCCAAGAACCCGGAGTTCCAGGAAATGGTCGGCCAGATCGCCGAAGCCGCCCAGGGGGTGGATGATTTCGAGGCGCTGAAGGCCGCCGATCTGGGTGGCAAGCCGGTGGCCGACGTGATCACCGACAAGATCGCCAGGATCGGCGAAAACCTGACCCTGCGCCGCATGGCCGTGGTAGAGGGGGAAACCGTGGTTTCCTATGTTCACAATGCGGTAACCGAGGGCATGGGCAGGATCGGTGTGCTGGTGGCGCTGAAGGGCGGCGATACAGGCTTTGGCCGTCAGCTGGCCATGCATATTGCCGCCGCCAACCCGGCCGCGCTTTCCGAAGAGGATCTCGATCCGGCGGTGCTTGAAAAGGAACGTCAGGTGCAGATCGAGATCGCCCGCGAATCGGGCAAGCCCGAGCAGGTGATCGAGAAGATGATCGCCGGGCGAATGAAGAAGTTCCTCTCCGAGGTCACGCTTCTGGGCCAGGCCTTCGTGATCAACCCCGATCAGACGGTGGCCGAGGCCGCGAAGGAGGCCGGCGCCGAAATCACCGGGTTCACCCGCATGGAAGTGGGCGAGGGAATCGAGAAGCAGGAAGACGATTTCGCCGCCGAAGTGGCGAAGATGTCGCAGGGCTGAGCCCGGACGGCCGACAGGTGCAGGACACAAGAACGGTGCAGGAAGCATGGGCTTTCTGCACCGTTCCCCGCGTCCATCTTGGGGAAATGAGGACTAGACGCTTTGGATGCCGGATGCTTTGGCGAAATATGCACCAACACAACCGGCGCCGGTTTCCCGGGCGGGCAGGCCGGGTTCCTAAAATGACACGAACCCGACCGCCCTGCGTTCCCTGGCTTTGAAAGCCACCACTCACGGAACGCGCTCATCATGCCCGTTCCCTGAAAATCCCGAAAGTCAGGTTTTCCTTACCATGCGTCATTTTTCCGGAGGATCCGGGGCGCAGATCCGGGGCCTGCGAGGGTCAGCCGGAAATCACGAAAAGCTGTTTCTGAACAGAGGCTTTCAGAACTGCCTGGGCGGTGGTCTCGACATCAAGGGTGTTGCGGGCAAGCCGCAGGTGCTTTTCCACCGTTGCCGGGGTCAGCCCCATGATGGTGGCGATATCCTGTATCGTCTTGCCCTCGCCCACCCATTCCAGCACCTCGCGCTGACGATCGGTAAGCTGGCGGTGCAGCCCGCGGAAGGGCAGGCTCATGATCTTCAGATGGGCCACATTGCAGATCACCTCGATCCCGCGCCCGTGGCGCTCCCATATGCCGTTCACCTCTTCCTGCGTCATCCCCCGCCGTGCAACCAGCGCAAGGCCGCCCTTGGTGCGGGAAGAAAGCGAGGGAAAGCTCAGAGAATATCCGGCGGTGACACCATGCCGGCGGTTGAACGCAACCACCGCCTTTTCCGCATCGCTCAGCGCGCCGCGGGCTTCCAGTTCGCGGATCCTGTCCCAGCTGCAGCTTCCTTCGTTGTCGATCGCCCAGCGCACCATGGGGCCGTTTATGAACATGCCGCCGTTGATGAAGCGCTCGATGTATTCCTGGGGATGGTTGCTCAGCATCATGTGATCGGCAGGATCCCCGATCGATCTTTCCGTCTTGAAGGTGGTGCAGCCGTACAGCAGGCGGTCAAACCCGTATCCGGCCATCTGCCGGGTAAGGTTGCTCCAGACTTCTTCGATCGTCTTGGCCCTGACGAGCCTTTCCAGAAAGGTCAGCATGCGGCATGTCCCCATCACGCCATGCTCTCGTTCAGAGATGCGATCATCGCATCGATGGCAAGAATGTAGCCCGCGGCTCCGAAACCGCAGATCTGCCCGACAACAACCGGCGCGATCATCGAGTGGTGACGGAATGATTCGCGCGCGTGGATATTGGACAGGTGCAACTCTACCACCGGTATATCGACCGATGCAATCGCATCGCGCAAGGCCACCGATGTATGGGTATAGGCCCCGGCGTTCAGGATGATCCCCTGGTGGTTTTCCGGAGCGGCCTGGATGGCGTCGATCAGGGTGCCCTCGTGGTTCGACTGCTGGAACGACAGCAGGACGCCCCGGGCCTCGGCATGGGCACTGCACGCGGCTTCTATCCGGGGCAGGGTGGTGGCGCCGTAGATATCCGGCTCACGCTTGCCCAGCATGTTCAGATTGGGACCATTCAGAATCAGGATCGAGGTCATGGCGGCGCGCTTTCCGTTCGTGGTCGGACTCTGGCCTTAGACCAAAATCCGCCGTAGCGTAAGCCCCCGCGGCCAGCGGCCCAGCGATTGCATGGCGGATGAGGGAAAATGAACACGCAGAACAAGGTGGATATCCTGATCATCGGCGGCGGCATCATGGGCTGGTCGGCGGCATGGTGGCTGGCGCGCCGTTCCGGTCGGGGGGCAGGGGGCGGGGCGGGCATTGCTGTTGTCGAACGGGATCCCGGCCACCGGCACAGTGCCACCGCGCTTTCCGTAGCCTCGATCCGCCAGCAGTTCACTACCGAGGTCAACATCAGGATTTCACTGTTCGGCATTGATTTCATAAGGAATTGCCACCTGCATGTTGGCGCGGAACACTGCCCCGGGGGGCTGCATTTCCAGGAAAACGGCTATCTGCTTCTCTCCGGAACGCCCGCGGGAGCACAGGCGCTCGAGGCCGCCGCCGCCCTGCAGAATCGCCTTGGCGCCGCAACCCTGCTGCTGACGGGCGACACGCTGGCAACCCGTTTTCCCTGGCTGAATACCGCCGACGTGGCGCTGGCAAGCCTTGGCACCCGCGATGAGGGCTGGTTCGACAACATGGGCCTTCTGCATGCCTTCCGCCGCGCTGCCCGGGCCCTGGGCGTTGTGCAGATTGCCGACAGCGCCGTGAAGCTTCTGCCCGGTGCCGGCGGGCGGGTGCGTGGCGTGCATCTGGCCCGCAGGGGCCCGACAGAAGCGGGCATCGTGATCTGCGCCGCCGGAACCGGCGCGGCGGAACTGTTGCGGTCCTTGGGTGAAGAAATACCTGTAGAACCCAGAAAAAGAACGGTTTTCATCATAGATGCACCAAATGCGGATGGCACCGAAGCACCGCTTCTGGTCTGCCACAGCGGCTTTTATCTGCGCCCCGAGGGCAAGCACTGGCTTTGCGGGGCCGTTCCCGTCGGAGACGGCCCGGCAGATCCTGCGGATTTCGCGCCTGATCTCGATCTGTTCGAACGCCATATCTGGCCGCGCCTCTACCGGCGCGCGCCGTGTTTCGACAGCGTCAAGGTGCTGTCGGCCTGGGCCGGGCATTACGATTACAACCGCCTTGACCAGAACGCGTTGATCGGTGTGCATCCGAACTGGTGCAACCTTTATCTGGCAAACGGTTTCAGCGGCCACGGGCTGCAACAGGCGCCGGCCGTGGGGCGTGGCATTTCCGAACTGGTTCTGGATGGCGCGTACAAGACGATCGATCTTTCGGAGCTTGCCGTGGAGCGTGTTCTTGAAAGGCGCGCGTTTCGTGAACTGAACGTGATCTAGGGCCTGTCGCGTCGGATCGCACTTGCTTCGCTCGGGGCGCCTGCGCGCCGAATCCGATCATGTGCGACAGGCCCTAGTGCAGGAAAATCCCGCAATCCATTGCAGATACGGTGAGTTTCACGATGCATCCGCTTTTTCTTCAGCGCCAATTATTACCATAATACTGATTATGCGTAATATGGATCCTGCGCCGATTGGGGATTCGTTCAAAGGGCTCCTGCCCCAGGTGAATGGAACTCTGTGGCATCCCGGTGCTGCAGAAGACATTTCGCGCTGTCACAATTATGACAAATTTATCTCTATGTTCGTTCGATCAGGACAACAGGCACTACACATGATCCCGCAAAGGCTGCACTATGCCTTTGCAGGAAACGGAACCAAGGGACGCAAATGGACACAGAAACTGCACCAGCTGGTGCGGGTAAAGGTAATCTGGACGCCTTTTATTCCCGTGCACATTCCCGTCATCGTGGCCTGATCAGCGAGGAAGAACAGCAGAAGCTGAAGAAGGCCCGCATTGCCATTCCCGGGATGGGGGGCTTGGGCGGTCTTTACGGCGCAACCCTTGCGCGCACCGGTATCGGCAGGTTTTCCATTGCGGATTTCGATCGGTTCGATGTGCACAACATCAACCGCCAATATGGCGCCATGGCCAGCACCATCGGCAAGGACAAGGTAAAGGTGATGCACGACATCATCGCCGATATCAGCCCGGCCGCCGAAATCCGCATGATGAAC
>Ga0256839_1000055_pt1 | contig 139476 bp, 129 predicted proteins | sample 354166metaG_FD_185968 | JGI IMG/M metagenome (GOLD analysis project Ga0256839, IMG submission 185968) | Hydrothermal vent microbial communities from Mid Atlantic Ridge, Atlantic Ocean - 354-166 | ecosystem: Environmental > Aquatic > Marine > Hydrothermal vents | place: Atlantic Ocean: Mid...
GCCCACGGTCGCGACGGCGAGGGACGCCACATCCGGGTCCCGATGCTCGAATGTCTGGTGGATTTCCTGATGGTCGAACATCTGGCGGGCCGGGCCTTCGAACCACCCGAGGGCGAGGCCGGCTATGCGCGCATCCTGGCCGGCGGCCGCCGTCCCTATCGGGCGCGCGACGGTTGGGTCGCGCTCCTTCCCTACTCGACCGCCCAATGGCAGCGTTTCCTGCGCGCGATCGGCCGCGGCGATCTGGCCGAGGCCGAATGGGTCCGGGATCCCTCGCTGCGCAGCGGCCGCATCGGTCGGCTCTACGAGGCGGTGGCGGAGGCGGTCGCCGGGCGCACCGTCTCCGAATGGATGGAGCTCGCGGCCGAGCTCGACATCCCGGCGACGCCGGTGGGCGCACTCGCCGATCTCTTCGGTCATCCGCATCTCGAGGCGGTGGGTCTGTTCCGGTGTTTCCGCCACCCCAGCGAAGGTCCGATGCGGGAGGTGCGTTTTCCGGTCACCGGGGCGGGGGCGGAAACCGTCGATCCCCGTCCGGCCCCCCGGTTGGGTGAGGACGGAAGGGCGATCCTCGAAGACCTCGGATACGGAGCGGCCGAGATCGAACGCCTCGCCGCCGATGGCGTCACCCGCTTCCCCTGAACAGGCCTACTGCCCCTGAACAGGCCTACTGCATGGTGAGGCCGCCGGAGACACTGATCGTCTGACCGGTGATGTAATCGGCATCCTCGCTCAGCAGCAGACAGACGAGGCCGGCGTAATCCTCGGGTCGCCCGAGCCGCCCGAGCGGGATCGCCCGCTCGAGGGCCCTGCGGAGCTTCTCACCACGCTCCCCGGTGCCGGCGAAGTCGCGGAACAGGGGCGTGTCGGTGGGGCCGGGACAGACGGCGTTGAGGCGGATCCCCGATCGTGCCAGCTCGCGGGCGAGGGTCTTGGTGAAAGCCACGATGCCGCCCTTGGCGGCGGCATAGACGGCCTCTCCCGAAGAACCCACGCGCGCCGCGTCCGAGGCGATGTTGACCACCTTTCCCCGGCCGCGCGCGACCATCCCGGGCAGCACCGCATGGTGCATGTTGAGGGGCCCGATCAGATTGACGGCGAGGATCCGGGACCAGAGCTCCGGGGTGGTTTCGAGAAAGGGCATGGCGCGATCCCAGCCGGCGCTGTTGACGAGCCCCGCGGTCGGTCCGAAAGCTTCCTCGAAGCGCGCGACCGCTTCCCGCACCGCCCCGAGATCGGTGATATCCACCGGCCAGGCACGGGCGGTGCCGCCCGCCTGCAGGATGCGGGCGGCGGTATCTTCGCCGCCTTTCGCATCGCGATCGAAGATGCCGACCCGCGCCCCTTCCGCGCCCAGCCGGAGGGCTATGGCCCGGCCGATCCCGCTGGCGGCACCGGTGACCAGGACGTCGAGACCTTCGAGCCCGCGCATGGTCATCGCATCGCCTCCCGCATCTCTCGGGCACGTTCGCCGAGTGCCCGGATCTCCTCCAGCACCCCGGGATCGACCAGCGAGGAGAGATCACCCGGCGGCTCGCCGAGCCAGGCGGCCCGTACCGCCCGGCGCATGATCTTCATGTTCCGGGTCCGGGGCAGGTCGGTGACGGCGAAGACGTGCTTCGGACGGAAGGCCGCACCCATGCCCCGGGTCACCGCATCGGCGAGACGGGCGAGCAGGGCCGGCCCCGCCTCGACCCCCGGCCGGAGCACGACGAAACAGAGGAGAGCCTCGCCCTTGAGCGGATCGGGAACGCCCACCGCCGCCGCTTCGGTGACCTCGCCGGTGGAGGTGAGGATCGCCTCGATCTCCGATGGACCGGTGCGCTTGCCGGCGAGCTTGATGGTGTCGTCGGAGCGGCCGAACAGGTACCAGAAGCCGTCCTCGTCGCGTGCCGCCAGATCACCGTGGCGCCAGCAGCCGGGAATCTGTCGCCAGTAGGTCTCGAGGTAGCGCTCCTCGTCGCGCCAGAGGCCACGGGTGAGGCTGATGGAGGGGCGGCGCAGCACGAGCTCGCCCTTCTCCCCCGGCGGCAGGGAGCGCCCCGTGGCGTCGGCGATATCGGCGCTCATGCCGGGAATGGCGCCGCCGAAGGAGAGCGGCTTCAGGGGGGTGATCATGGTGCCGGCGAGAATGCCGCCGGCCATCTCGGTGCCGCCCGCATAGTTCAGGATCGGAACCCGGCGCCGGCAGATCCGCTCGAAGGCCCAGTGCCAGGCGGCCTCCGTCCAGGGTTCGCCCGTGGAGACCACCGCCCGCAGGCGGGAGAACGACATCGCGTCGATGCCGCCGCCGTCCGCGAGACGCATGTAGCCGCGGACGATGGTGGGAGCGATGCCGAGGTGGGTGGTACCGAGATCCTCGACGAGACGCCAGTAGCGATCGGGACCGGGATGGTCGGGGGTCCCGTCGGCGATCAGCACGGTACCGCCCAGCAGCAACGGCACGGTGAACAGGATGGGACCGACGACCCAGCCGATATCGCTCATCCAGAAGAGGCCGTCGCCGGGCCGGAAATCGAAGCAGAGGCCGAAATCGATGCAGGTCTTGACCATGAAGCCGCAGTGGGTCTGCACGGACCCCTTGGGCCTGCCGGTGGTGCCCGAGGTGTAGACGAGCAGCAACGGCGAGTCGGCGGCCAGGATCTCGATCCGGCGTTCCTCCTCGGAACCGTCGAGCTCGGCCATGGCGGTCACCGGGAGCCCCCGGTCGTCCCGGAAACCGTCGTCGACCAGGATGACGTGGCGGAGACGGTCGAGGCCGCGCGCGGCCGCCTCGAGTGTCTCCAGGAGCGGCACCCGGCGGCCGCGACGCCTCGTCGCGCCGGCGGTGAACACGGCGGCGGCCCCGGCATCGACGAGGCGGGTACGGACCGCCTCCGGCCCGAAGCCGCTGAACAGCGGCACCGCCACGGCACCGATGCGGAAAATGGCGTGCAGCGCCACCACCGCCTCGGGAACCATCGGCAGGAACAGCGCGATGCGGTCGCCGCGTCCGAGGCCGAGACGCCTGAGCCCGCCGGCGACCCGCGCCACCTCGGCGTCGAGTTCGGCGTAGGAAAGCTCGCGTCTTTCGCCTTCCTGCCCGCGGAAGCGGAGGGCGGGTCGGTGCCAGCGGTCGGTGTCACGATGGCGGGCGAGGGTGGACAGGGTGATGTTGGTTTCCGCGCCGATGCACCAGCGGGCGTGCTCGATGCCGGCGGAAACGTCGAGGATCCGATCCCAGGAACGGGTCAGACGCAGGTCGAAAAAATCGAAGATCGCGGCATGGAACCATTCGGGATCGCGGTCGGCGCGTCCGACCAGCGCTTCGTAATCCGCGATATCCTGGGCGTCCATGAAGCGAAGGAGGGCGGTATCGCGCATCGCCTCGGGGTCGGGGCGCCAGACGATATCGGGATGCCCGGCGTCCCGTGCCGTGCGCCGGCCCTGTTGCATGGCTCGCCTCCCCTGCGGTCCCGCGATCCGGTGAGCCTGCCACGAAGCCGCCGGGCTTTCCAGACCCGGGCTTTCTGGACAAAGCCGCGGAACGGCGTAAAGCTGCCGCCGGCCGGAGTGCCGGCGCGGGGGATGCCGGTCGGCCCGGGGGAGGGCGGCGGACGGATGACGGAACGGATGGAAGAAGAGGAACGGGCGCTGCTCGGCGAGACCTCCGTCCGCCTGTTCGACCGGGCCGGGGGCACCGGCCGCGCCCGACGGGGGCGCCGACGGAAGCCTTCGGCGGACCGGGCGGTCTGGAAGCAGATGGCCGAGGCCGGCCTGCTCGGCCTGATGCTGCCGGAAGAGGTGGGCGGTGCCGGGCTCGGTGCGCTCGCCGCCGGCACGGTCGCCGAGGCGGTGGGGCGGCGGGTGGTGCCCGAGCCTTTCGTCGCGAGCGCGGTGCTGGCCGGCGGGCTGCTGGCGTCCGTCGGCACCGCAGCGGCCGGTGAGCTCCTCGCCCGCCTGGTGACCGGCGAGGCGGTGCCGATCCTCGCCTGGCAGGAGCGCGGCCAGGACGAGCTTCGACCGCGCAACACCCTCCTCGAGAAGAACATCCTCCGCGGCGGCAAGAGCTGGGTCCTGGGCGCCGATCTGGCCGACCCGCTGCTGCTCGTCGCCCGCGAGGCGGAGGAGGTAGTCCTCTGCCGTCTGCCCGCCGATACCGAAGGGCTGGTCGTCGAGCATCGAACGAGCGCCGACGGCCGCTTTCTTTCGGAACTGCGGTTCGAGGCCGTGGCGGTGCCGGCGGACGCGGTACTCGCCCGCGGCACGGAGGTGACGGGGGGGCTGGCCCGGGCCCTGGATCACGCGACCGCCGTCTCGGCGGCGGAAATGGTCGGCGCCTCCGCTGCCGCCTTCGAGATGACGTTGGCCCATCTCGGAACGCGCGAACAGTTCGGGCGGCCGATCGGCAGCTTCCAGGCGCTGCAGCACCGTGCCGTCGATCTCCTCGTCCATCTGGAGATCGCACGGGCCACCATGGAGGAGGTGCTGCGCGAGATGGACCGGGATCCCGAACCTCGTCGCCGTGCCCTGCTGGCGAGCCGGGCCAAGGCCCGTGCCGGCGAGCTCGCCGGACGGATTTGCCGGGAAGCCATCCAGATGCACGGCGCGCTGGGCTACACCGACGAGTACGATCTGGCGCTTTTCGTCAACCGGCTCGTCACCCTTTCGGCCTGGCTCGGCGATGCCGCCTTCCACCGCCGCCGCTGGTTCGCCTTCGCCGAGCCCGGGGAGGTGACCGCATGACCGACTGGAACGCCATGAGCGACGAGGAATTCCGTCGCATCGTGCGGGAGTTCATCGAGCGCGAGTATCCCGAGCATCTCCGCTTTCCCTCGACCCGGCTGCGCTGGGCGGAGATCCGCGAATGGCACGAGAAGCTGCTCGCCCGGGGCTGGGTGGCGCCGAACTGGCCGCGCGAATACGGCGGCATGGGCCTGTCGCCGGCCAAGCTCCTCGTCTTCATCGAAGAGCAGGAGCGCTGGGGGGTCGCGCGCGGCCGCGACATGGGCGTGCAGATGGTGGGGCCGCTGCTGATCCGCTTCGGCACCGAAGCGCAGAAGCGCTACTGGCTGCCGCGGATCCTCACCTGCGAGCACATCTGGTGTCAGGGCTACTCGGAGCCGAATGCGGGTTCCGACCTCGCCGGTCTCGCCACCCGGGCGGTGCGCGAGGGTGATCATTTCATCGTCACCGGCCAGAAGATCTGGACCACGCTCGCCGACGACGCGACCCACATGTTCATGCTGGTGCGCACCGATCCGGATGCGCCGAAAAAGCAGGCCGGCATCAGCTTCCTGCTGGTGGACATGAAGAGCCCGGGGATCACCGTCCGGCCGATCACGACCCTCGCCGGGGAGGCCGAGTTCTGCGAGGTGTTCTTCGAGGAGGTGCGGGTGCCGGTCGCCAATCTGGTCGGGGAGGTCGACGAGGGATGGCGGATGGCCAAGACGCTCCTGGGGTTCGAGCGGCTGTTCATCGGCAGCCCCAAGCTCGCCCGGAACGCTCTCGTCCAGCTCGAAAAGCTCGCCCGGGCGAAGGGTCGGTTCGCGGATCCCGCCTTCGCCACACGCTATGCCGCCCTCGCTCTGGACGTCGAGGACCATGCCGCCCTATTCGCCCGTTTCGCCGAACGGATGCGGCGTGGCGAACCGCTCGGGGCCGATGTCTCGATGCTCAAGATCTGGGCCACCGAAACCTACCAGGCCATCACCGAGCTCATGCGGGAGGTGGCGGGAGCGGATGCCGCGGTGCCCGGCTTTCTCGACTACGAGGGGGAGCGGCTGGACGTGCTCGGCACCTGGTACTTCGCCCGCCCCACCACCATCTACGGCGGCTCCAACGAGATCCAGCGTAACATCCTCGCCAGGGCGGTGCTCGGGCTGCCCGGCTGAACCCCTTCCCGATGGCCCCGGAGGATCCGATGTCCGATCGCTACAGCCGATACGATCAGCTCACCATCGACCGGCCGGCCGAGCGTGTCCTGCGCATCACCTTCGATCGGCCCGAGACCCGGAACGCGGTGAGCGAGGCGATGCACGCCCAGCTCGCGGAGATCTGGCGCGACATCGGTTCCGATCCGGAGGTGGGGGCGGTGCTGGTGACCGGCGCCGGCGAGGCCTTCTCGGCCGGCGGCGATTTCGATCTCATCGAGCGGATCGTCGCGGATCCCGATGTCCGGTTCCGGGTCTGGAAGGAGGCCCGCGATCTCGTCTACAACATCGTCAACTGCGATGCGCCCATCGTCTCGGCGATCAACGGGCCGGCGGTGGGCGCGGGACTGGTCGTAGGTCTCCTCGCCGACGTCTCGATCGCCGGCCGGTCCGCCCGGATCGTCGACGGTCACACCCGCCTCGGTGTCGCCGCCGGCGATGTGGCGGTGATGATCTGGCCGCTCCTCTGCGGGCTCGCCAAGGCCAAGTACCATCTGCTCACCTGCCGGCCCCTCGACGGGGCGGAAGCGGAGCGGATCGGCCTCGTCTCCCTCTGTGTCGCCGACGAGGAACTGCAGGAGACCGCTCTAGGCGTCGCCCGCGAACTGGCGAACGGGGCGCAGAGTGCCATCCGGATGACGAAATACGCGCTCAACAACTGGCTTCGCGCCGCCGGTCCCCTGTTCGACACCTCCACCGCCCTCGAGATGCTGGGCTTCACCGGTCCCGAGGTGCGCGAGGGGCTGGCTTCCTTCCGCGAGAAGCGGCGGCCGGCGTTCCCGAAGAACTGTCCGATCTGAGGCGCGGGGCGATCGTCGTCGGCGAACGGAGAGGAGCCGGAGCAGCATGCAGAAGGGAGCATTGGAAGGCATCAGGGTGATCGACGCCTCGCGGGTACTGGCCGGTCCGCTCTGCGCCCAGATCCTCGCCGATCACGGGGCGCGGGTGATCAAGATCGAGCCGCCGCAGGGCGACGACACCCGTCGCTGGGGACCGCCCTTCAAGGACGGGGCCGCTTCCTACTATCACGGGGTCAACCGCAACAAACGTTCGATCGGTCTCGATCTCTCGCGCGAAGAGGGGCGGGAAGTGCTGCTTCAGCTCCTGGAGGAGGCCGATGTGTTCATCGAGAATTTCCGCGCCGGCACCATGGAGAAATGGGGACTCGGTTACGAGGAGGTGCTGCGGGGCCGCTTTCCGCGTCTCGTCTATGTGCGGATCACGGGCTTCGGCACCGACGGCCCGCTGGGTGGGCTGCCCGGCTACGATGCGGTGGCCCAGGCGATGACCGGGATGATGAGCATCAACGGCGATCCCCGTTGCGGCACCACGCGGGTGGGCTGCCCGATCGTCGATCTCGCCACCGGCATGTACGCGGCCATCGGCACGCTGATGGCGCTGCATGCCCGCAGCCGGCTCGGTCGCGGCCAGCTCGTCGATACCTGTCTCTACGACACCGGAATCGCCATCCTTCATCCGCAGGTGATGAACTACCTGATTTCCGGCGAGGTGCCGGGTCTGCTGGGTAACGGCCATCCCAACATCGTGCCCTACGACAAGTTCGCGACCCGAAGCTGCGAGATTTTCCTGGCGATCGGCAACGACGGGCAGTTCCGCAAGTTCTGCGAACTCCTCGGCCGGCCGGAGCTGGCCGAGGATCCGCGCTTCGTCACCAATCCGCAGCGCAGCCGCAACCGCGAGGCCCTGCGCGTCCTGCTCGAGGAGATGCTGGCCGGGGAAGAGGGGCACGAGCTCTGCGAGCGGCTGCTCGCCCACGGTGTCCCGGCGGGGCCGGTCAACACCATCGCCGAGGTCTTCGCCCATCCGCATACCGAACATCGCCGGATGTGCGTGGAGATCGAGGGCTACCGGCTTCCCGGGATCCCGGTGAAGATGTCGGAGACCGAGCCCACGGTTCGCCTGCCGCCACCCCGTTACGGGGCGGATACGCGAGCGGTGCTGCGCGAGCTCGGTTACGGCGAGGAGGAGATCGAGGAGCTCCTGAGCGCGGGGGTGGTCTCCGAGGATCTGCCGCCGGCCGGCTGAGCCCCTGCTTTCAGACCAGCAGCCCCCCGGTGAGGGCCAGCACCAGAGGCATGGTGAGGGCGGCGAGCGCCGTTTGCACGCTGACCATGGCCGCCATCAGCTCGGCGTCGCCGCCGAGCTGGCGGGCCAGCAGATAGGCGCCCGCCGCCGCCGGGGCGGCGTGGAACAGAACGACGGCGAAAGTCAGTTCGGGGCCGGCATCCAGCATCCGGGCCACCAGAAAGCCCATGGCCGGCATGACCAGCAGCTTGAACGACGAGGCGAAGATCAGCGGCGTCAGCCCACCCCTGAGCGCCGGCCAGGTGAGCCCGGCCCCCACCGCGAGCATGATCAGCGGCAGGACGCCTGCGGCCAGCATGTCGGCGCCGCGCAGCAGAGGCCCGGGCAGCGGCAGCTCCGAAAGGCCGAGGAAAAGACCGGCCGCGGTCGCCAGGAGGAGCGGATTGGTGGCGAGCGCCCGCAGGGCGCGGGTGAAGGTACCGCGCCCACCATGGCCGGAATGCACCAATGCGCCGACGCTCAGGAGATTGGCCGCGGGCATGTTGAACATGGCGGCCAGGGCCATCAGCAGGGCGCCGCGATCGCCCATCACCGCCTGGCCGATGGCCAGGGTGATGAAGACATTGTTGCGGATGATGCCCTGCAGCGTGCAGGGCAGGGCCGGCCCCTGCAGCCAGAAGGGCGGTCGCCGCAGAGCCGAACGCAGCGCCAGCAGCAGCGGGGGGATGGAGAACACCGGCACGAGAACGGCCAGAGCCAGCGGGCCCAGAAGATCGGCTCCGAAATCGGCCCGGGCGAGCCGCGAGACGATGAGCGCCGGCACCAGCACGTAATAGGCGGTGACCTCCAGCGCCTGCCGGCGTTCGGGGGTGAAGAAACCGATACGCCGCAGACCCAGGCCCGAGAGTGCGATCAGCAACAGCGGCAGGATGGCGTCGGTGAAGGGGTTCACGCGGGCGGCTCCGGGCCGGCGCTCAGTCCAGCCGGAACCCCTTGCGCCGCACGAAGGCTCCGAAATCGCTGCGCTGCGGCTCGGCATAATGACGTGCCTTTTCCTCCGACCAGCCGTAGAGCTCGGCCAGGCCCCAGCGCTCGGGGGCACGCTGGCGGGGATAGGGGCGGATCGCCGCGCGCCTGCGGTCGTAGGCCTCGATCTTCGAGACCAGACCGCTCTCGTCGAACCGGTTTTCGTGGAGGGTCACCGAAAGCGGCAGGCGCGGGCCGATCTCCGTCTTCGCGGCCGGCCAGCCGACGCACATCCCGGCCAGCGGGACGACGTGATCGGGTAGCGCGAGGAGCTCGGAGACCTCCTCGGGGCGGTTGCGCAGCACGCTGATGGCGCAGGTGCCGAGCCCCACCGCCTCGGCGGCGATGGTGAAGGCGGAAAGAACGATGGCGGCATCGACCACGGCGTTGAAGAAGGCATCGAGATGGTCGTTGGCGAACGGCTTGCCGCGCAGCTCGGCGATCCGTCGCTGGCGGCGGTTGTCGGCGAGGAACACCAGAAAGGCCGGAGCCTCGCGCACCCAGGGCATGCCCGGCACCAGATCGGCGATGGCGGTGCGCAGCAGCGGATCGGTGACTTCCAGAATGTCCGCCTGCTGCAGATCGCTCTTGCTGGGGGCGGAGAGGGCGGCGGCGCAGAGAAGGCGCAGGAGACCGCGGTCGATGGGATCCGCCCGGTATTTCCGGCAGCTCGCCCGTCCCAGCAGGCCGGCCAGGGTGGCCGCGCCCGCTTTCGGTTCGGGAAAGGCGAATCGTTCGCCGAAGCGGGTCTCCACCAGATCGGCCAGATCCTCGCGCATCGCCGCCTCCCCCTCAGACCATCTCGTCGCCGCGATCGGTGGTTTCGCCATAGCGCCCGAGGGCCGGCTCCCGCAGCCCCTCGTAGATGGTGCGCAGCCGTTCGCCGAGTTTCGCATTTTCCCGCTCGAACAGGCTGTTGCCCGCGAGATCGCCGTCCACCAGCAGGGGGCCGAAGTTCTCGACCTCCAGCACCCAGAGGGCCTGGGCGATCCCGAGCTCTTCCAGCCAGTGGACGGATCGCACCCGTTTCACGCCCCTTCCGAGAAGGGCGCCGGTGCCGTAGCCGACGGTGGTCAGGTAGACGGCACCGGCGGGGCGGAAGAAGCGGCGATAGTCCTCGCCGCTCATCCCGCCCTTGCCGACGATCACCTTGGCACCCGAGAGGGCGAACCAGCGCTCCATCCATTTGGCGAAGCGGAAGCTGGCGGTGGCGGTGACGGCGCCGACCCGGTAGCCGCCGTCGGGTTGGCGGGAGGCGGCGGGCGAACAGTGGAAATTGACATTGCTCACCGCCGGCAGATCGACGGGCAGGGGCACCCCTTCCTCCACCGCCCGGCGGTAGACGCCCTCGCGGCCGGTGTAGATCACCCCGTGCAGATAGATGACATCGCCGATGCGGAGCCGTGCCAGATCCGCCGGGCTCGCCGGAGTCTTCAGACGGAGCTGGCGGAGGTTTCCGGCTGCGGTGACCATGCGACGGTCTCCCTGCGCAGATAGGGGGTGAACCAGGCCGGGTCGGTCCGGAAGGTGACCGAACCGTCGGCATGGAGGCGGGCGGTGGCGCGCCGCGAGGACAGGCAGAAGCAGTGGACGCTCATAGGCATGCCGCCGGTATGGGTGTAGGCCACCTCGATATGGCAATCGACGACCATCGAGGAGCCGGAAAAGCCCATGGCACCCATGCCGATGCGGTTGCCGAGTTCCGTCAGCTCCCTCTCCAGCGCGGCCACCTTCGGGTCGGGGTGGCGGTCGCCGACGATGCGCAGGCAGGCCGCCTGCTTGCCCAGCACCATGCAGGCGTCCTTGGAACCGCCGATGCCGACGCCGACGATCGCCGGCTGACAGGCGAGCCCGCGCCGGCCGAAGGCGATGAGGGTGTCGAGATAGAAGCGCTTGATGCCGTCGATGCCGTCGCCCGGGAACAGCATCCGCCAGTCGGTGCCGAACAGCCCGCCCTTGTGTACGGTGGTGATGTCGATCCAGTCGGCACCGGGCTCGAAGCTCCAGTCGATTTCCGGAGCGAAGATGCCGACATTGTTGTCGTGATCGGTGCGCCACAGCGGATGCACGCGGTTGGGCCTGAGCGGAATATCGTGGGTGGCCGCGGCGGTGGCCCGTCGCAGCGCTTCCTCGAGGGCCACCATGCCGCCCTCGATGCGGGCCTCGTTGCCGATCTTGACGTAATAGCGGGGCAGGCCGGTATCGGCGCACATCGGACGGCGGTCGGTGCTCGCCGCCCGCCAGTTCTCCAGCATCGCCTCGAGGACGAAGGCCGAAAGCTCGCCCTTCTCGCGATCGATCATCGCCCGTACGCCGGCGAGATAGTCTTCGGGGATGTCGATCGCCGCCCGGGCCATCAGCTCCCGGGCGGTGGTCTCGATGCGCTCTCGCGGGATCATGATTTCGCCTCCGCGGCGGCGACCTCGGCAGGCTCTTCGCACAGCGATTCGCCGGGCTGGACGATGGAAAAGTTCACGGGCACCGTCTCCACCAGCAGTTCGTCGGCGACCAGGCGCAGGCGGGTGTAGCGGCTGGCATCCAGATTCCCGGTCTCCGGAAAGTCCTCCCGGAAGTGGGCGCCGCGGGAATCCTCGCGGGCCAGGGCCGCCCGCGCGATCACCCGGCTCACGGTGATCAGGTTGTCGAGATCGAGCCACCCCTGCCAGGTGAGATTGAACCGGCGCTCTCCATCGGCAAGGCCGAGATCCAGGAGTTCCTCCGCCAGCCCGTCGAGGGCGGCGATGGCGCGGGTCAGCCCGTTCGCATCGCGGATGATGCCGACATCCTCCCACATCACCCGCCACAGCCGTTCGCGCAGATCGTTGAGATCCCCGGCGGTGCGGCCGAAGGGGTGTTCACAGCGGGCGATGGCGGTCTCGATGGAGGCGGAATCGGGATCCCGCAGCACCCCTTCGCGGCGGACGAACGCGGCCATGCTGTCGCCGGCGATGCCGCCGAACACGGTCGATTCGGCGACGCCGTTGCCGCCCAGCCGGTTGGCCCCGTGCACGCCGCCGCAATCTTCGCCGGCGGCGAACAGGGCGGGAATGCCGGTCCGGCAATCGGGCTCGAACTCGACGCCGCCCATCATGTAGTGGGCGGTGGGGACCACCTCGACCCGTCCGCCGGCGAGGTCGAAGCCGCAATCGGCGCAGCGCTTCACCATGCCCGGAAAGCGCCGGGCCACGGCATCGGCGCCGAGATGACCCATCTGCAGGAACACGCCGCCCATCGGCGAGGTCCGGCCGGCCCGCATCTCGGCATAGATGGCCCGCGCCACCACATCGCGGGTGGCCCGCTCGCCGGCCGGATCCCATTGCAGCATGAAGCGCTCCTCGGCGCCGTTCAGGAGCCAGCCGCCGGCACCCCTGAGCCCTTCCTCGAGCACGGTGCCGGTCATCCGGGTATCGGGCCCGGCGAGCAGGCCGGTGGGGTGGAACTGGACCATCTCCATGTCGCGCAGGGGAAGACCGGCCCGAAGTGCCATCGCCATCCCGTCGCAGCTCTTGTCGCCGGAGGGAGTGTGGTAGAGGTACATGGTCGGGCCGCCGCCCGCCGCCAGCAGCACCGCCCGGGCGCGGACCAGGCGGTAGATTCCCTCACGCATGTCGATCATCAGCGCCCCGGCGATGGCGGAGCCGTCGGCGGCCGGAACCAGCGCCACCGCACGATGCTCCTCGAGCCGGCGTACTCCGGCTGCCCGCACCTGCTCCATCAGGCGGTTGATGATCTCGATGCCGGTCAGATCGCCCTTGTGGACCGTGCGGTCGAAGCTCTGGCCGGCGAAGGCCTTGAAATCGAGGGTGCCGTCCGGGCGGCGGTCGAAGAAGCAGCCGATCTCGTTTTCCAGCTCGTGGATGCGCTCCACCGCCCCTTCCACCAGCCGCCAGGCCAGATCCTGGCGCGGCAGCCACTTGCCACCGACGATGGTGTCCATGAAATGGCGTTCCAGCGAATCCGCGGGCGCCAGCGCCACATTGTAGCCGCCCTGGACCATGCGGGTGCAGCCGCATTTGCCCATCAGACCCTTGACGGCGATGGTGACTTCGAGTTCGGGGGCGGCCTTTCGCGCATGGAGGGCCGCGAACAGACCGGCGCCGCCGGCTCCCAGCACCAGAATGTCGGTATCGAGGCGCTCGGGCTGCATCTCAGCGCCCCAAGGCTGCGAGGAACAGGAGGCCCGTGGCCAGTGCCGCGCCGCCGCCGAGACCGACCCAGAGGCGCAAGGGGCCGCGCCAGGGCAGAAACTCGATGGCCAGCACCCGCAGGCCGAGGGCGAGATGCAGGGCCAGGAGGGTGACCAGTCCCCATTCGGCGAGCTTCGCCAAGGGGTTGGCCGTCCAGGCCAGTGCCCCCTCGAGTGCCGCCTCGCCTTCGATGGCGGTGGCGAGAAACAGGAAATGGAACGGCAGGAAGAGCGCGAGGGCGAGGCCGCTCAGCCGGTGGGCGAGAAAGGCGAGATACCCAGGATGCCGGCGATGGGCGGCTCTCATGGCGCTCCCACCACCGCCCGTACCGCACGCAGGCCGAGGACGAGAAGCAGGAGCGCAACTGCCAGGGTGATGCCTTCGAGGGTCCTGCCGCGCAGCCCCGTCCATTCGGCGAGGATCGCACGCAGCCCGATCGCGCCGTGGATGGCCACCGCCAGTACGAACAGCCCGTAGAAGCCACCCCACAAGAGGCTGCCGCGGGTGCGGGCCAGGATCTCCGCGGCGGAAAGCCCACCCTGCGTGGCGTAAAGGACGAGCGCCAGATGCGCCAGCACGAGGGGAGCGAGGAGCAGGGCCGTCGCCCGTTGCAGGAGAAAAAGCACGCCCTCCTTCACTCGTCCCTCCGCCCCAGGAGATGGCGCAGGCTCGCCCGCTTCAGGCCGGCGATGGCGGCGGTGGGGGCGATTCCCACCGGACAGAACTCGCTGCAGCTCATCTGGCTGTGGCAGGCGTGGCAGCCGGCATCGCCGCGCACCCGGTCGAGGGTCTCCTCGCGAGCCCCGTGGCGAATATCGTTGACCAGCGTCCAGGCGCGGTTGAGCGGTGCGGGACCGAGGTATTCCGGGCGCCAGGCGACGACATCGCAGGCGGCGTGGCAGACGGCGCAGTTGATGCATTCGATGCCCGCGTCCACGGCGCGCCGCGCCTCGCTGTCGGGGGCGATCCGGGGCAGCGGATCGCGCCGCGTCGAGGTCGCCACGAAGCGGCCGCCGGCCCGCTGCCAGCGGGTGAAGAACGGCTCCAGATCGCAGACCAGATCGCGAATGCGCGGGAGATTGCGCAGGGGTTCGATGGCCAGCGGACCGTCGCCGGCGAGCCGGCCGACATGGGTACGGCAGGTCCAGCGGGGCCTGCCGTTGACGGTCATCGCGCAGGAACCGCAGACACCGACCCGGCAGGCGAAACGGTAGGCGAGGGTGGGTTCCAGATGGCGCTGGACCCAGGTGACGACATCGAGCACCGTCTGGTTGGCGCGCGCCGGAACCTCGTAGGAGACGAAAGCTCCATCATCCCGCCCGCGCCAGATCCGGACCTCGAGCATGCGGCCGCCGCAGGCCGCCGCCTCGGCCATGCTTTCCTCCCCCGATCGATGGCCTCGCCCCGACTAGACGCCCGACGGTCGCCCGCTGTCAACAACCGCGCAGGAGAAAAGGGGATGGTCCGGAGCCGGGAGATCCTCGGCGGGGGCGTGTCCGCGGTGACAGCCCGCCCCTCCACCGCGGGCCGTGCGCCCTCGGGGCGGCGCTCTCGACCGGCCTTCCCGTCCGGCCCGGGTCGGCATCGGCCATACCGGGAAGGGACGGCCGACGCCCTACCGCGGAAGAGCCCGGGCGATCTCGGCGATCGCCCGCCAGGCCTCCGCCACATGACGCCGCTCGGTGCGCCCCTGACCGATGGAGGCGCGCAGCACGTAACGCTCCCGCACCCGGGTCGGCGTCAGATAGGTTCGGCCATCCTCGTTGACGGCATGCAGCAGCCTTTCGTTGAGCGCATCGAGCGCTTCCCCTTCGGCCGTCCCGCCGGGCCGGTAGCGGAAGGTCACGAGGGCCAGGTTGGGACCGGTGACGAGCTCGAAATCGGCGGCCTCCCGGATCCAGCCGGCGAGCTCGGCGGCGAGATCGATATGGCGGCGCAGCATCGCCCGCAGCCCCTCGAGCCCGTAAGAGCGCAGCACGAACCAGAGCTTGAGGGCACGGAAGCGGCGGCCGAGCGGGATACCCCAGTCGCGGTAGTCGATCACCTGCCCGGTTTCGCGGCTCTGCAGATATGCCGGGAGGATCGAGAGGGTGCGGGTGAGATCCTCCGGACGCCGCAGGAAATGCGCCGAGCAGTCGAAGTTGGTCAGCAGCCATTTGTGGGGGTTGAAGACGAAGCTGTCGGCCCGCTCCACGCCCGCCGCCAGATGCCGCCATTCCGGCAGCAACAGCGCGCTCCCGGCCCAGGCTGCATCGACATGCAGGAAGATGCCGTGACGGGCGCAGATCTCGCCGATGGGCGCCAGCGGGTCGCTGGCGCCGACGCCGGTGGTACCCAGGGTGGCGATCACGCAGCAGGGGCGGATCCCGGCTTCGAGATCGGCGCGGATCGCCTCCTCGAGGGCCTCGGGGCGCATGGCGAAGGCATCGTCGGTGGCGATCGGGCGGAGGTGCCTGCGGCCGAAGCCGGCGATGGTCACCGCTTTTTCCACCGAGGAATGGGCCTCGGCGCTGGCGTAGACGGCGAGCGGCGGCTGCCCGAACAGGCCGTGTTCGTTGCCCTCCCAGCCGAGGGCCCGTTCCCGCGCCGTCAGGAGCGCGCAGAGGGTGGCTTCCGAGGCGGTTCCCTGGATCACACCGGTGAAGCCCTCCGGCAGGCCGATCGCCCGCCGCAGCCAGTCGAGGACCACGGTCTCCATTTCGGTGGCGGCGGGGCTGGTCTGCCACAGCATGGCGTTGACCGCGAAGGTCGCCGTCAGCATCTCGGCGAGCACCGAGGGCGGGCTGGAATTGGCCGGGAAGTAGGCGAGAAAACGCGGATGCTGCCAGTGGGTGAGGCCGGGAAGGACGATCCGTTCCAAATCGGCGAGAATCGCCTCGAAGGGCTCGCTCTCCTCGGGAGCCGCTCCCGGCAGCGCGGCGGCCACCTCACCGGGGCGGGTGCGGGCGCGCACCGGTCGGGTTTCGATGTCTTCCAGATACGCGGCCATGCGCTCGACGAGTGCGTGCGCCTGTTCGCGGAATCTCGTGATGTCCATCGCCTCCCCCTCCGACACCGGGACCGTGGTCGCGGCCTCCGGTCAGGCGACCGGTTCGGCGGGCAGGGCGGCACGCCGCAGCCGGTCGTTGATGGCTTCGCCCAGACCCTCCTGGGGAATCGGCATCACCGCGATCGCCCGGACCTCCGCTTCGTCCAGCCGTCGGAGCATGGCGAAGAGATTGGCGGCCGCCTCGGCGAGATCACCACGGGGGCTGAGATTGAGCGTGATCCGGGCGCCACCCGGCGGCTCGGGGCCGAAGGCCAGCAGCGCCTCGTCCCCGGCCGCCCGACGGGCCTCCAATCTGAGCGGGCGGCGTGGCGCATAATGGCGGCCGAGGAGTCCCGGTGAACGGATCGGCCCACCCGCGGCCGCACCCTCGAGCGGACCGATCAGGGCCTCGATCCGGTCCCGGGCGATGCCACCCGGACGCAACAGGCGTGCCCGATCCGGCTCGGAGAGATCGACGATCGTGCTCTCCACGCCGACCGGGCAAGGACCCGCGTCGAGGATCAGATCCACGGCCGTGCCGAGATCGCGAACCACATGGCCGGCCGTGGTCGGGCTCACCCGGCCGGAGCGGTTGGCGCTGGGCGCCGCCACCGGCAATCCGGTTTCCTCGATCAGCCGTCGCGCCACCGGATGGGCGGGGATGCGGACGCCAATGGTGGAAAGCCCGGCGGTGACCAGGGGCGAGACCGGCACCCCGTCCTTGAGCGGCAGCACGAGCGTGAGCGGCCCCGGCCAGAAGGCCTCGGCGAGGCGCTCGGCCCGCTCGTCGAGCCAGACGAATCCGGCGGCCATGGCCCGGTCGGCGGCATGGGCGATGAGCGGATTGTGATGCGGCCGTCGCTTGGCGACGAAGATTCTCGCGATCGCCCGGTCGTCGATGACGACCGCGCCGAGCCCGTACACGGTTTCCGTGGGGAAGGCGACCAGACGGCCTTCGAGAAGGGCCCGCGCCGCCTCGCGGATGCCGGGGCCGTCGGCGGAGACGACAGGGCTCATGCGGATCCGTCGATTCCCCTGCCGGGGAGCCTCGGAAAGGCCAGTCGCGCGACCGCCACCACCAGCAGGACCTTGACGAAATCGCCGAGGAGGAAGGGAGCGGCGCCGAAGGCGAGCGCCTTCTCGAAGCCGACGAAGCCGGCGAGCCAGAGCACGCCCGGCAGATAGATCGCCACCGTGGCCACGAGGAGCGCGAGCAGCAGCGCCATGGTGCCGAGCCGACGTTCCGCGGCCCAGCCGGCGATGCCGGCGGCCAGCAGGAAGCCGACGAGGTAGCCGCCGGTCGGTCCCAGCAGGTAGGCGAGGCCGACACCCCGCTCGGGCGTTCCGGCGAACACCGGCAGACCATAGATCCCCTCCAGAAGATAGAGGGCCACGGTCGCGAGCGCGAGCTTGCGCCCGTAGGCGAGGGCGATCAGGAACAGCGCCGCCGTCTGCAGGGTCATCGGGACCGGCCAGAAGGGCACCTGGGTCTTGGCCGAGAGGGCGAGAAGGAGGGTTCCCGAGAGCACCAGGACGAGGGCGCGAAGGATCCGGGAACGGCCCGACCCGGACGGCCAGAGACGTTCGACGGGCGGCAGCGTGCGTGCGGCGTGCATCGGCGAATTCCATCGAAGCGGGAAAGGTGGAACAGGCCCCGGCATCATAGGGGGCGGTCGCCCGGCCGCAACCCCGGGGGATCGCCCGCTCGGGTCGCCTCAGGGACGAGCCTCGTCGCGGAGCAGGGCGCGCAGGCCGATGTCCCGGCGGCAGAAGCCTTCCGGCCAGTCGATCCGATCGATCGCCGCATAGGCCCGCGCCCGCGCTTCCTCCAGGCTGGCGCCGAGACCGGTGACGTCGAGGACCCGGCCGCCGACGGCGAGCAGGCGTCCCGCCTCCCTTCGCGTGCCGGCATGGAAGATGATCAGGTTTTCCTCGCCGGCAAGGGTCTCGAGGCCGCGGATCTCGGTGCCCTTCGGATAGTCGCCGGGATAGCCGCGGCTGGCCATCACCACGGTGAGGGCGTGAAGCGGGCGCCACGCGAGCTTCGTCTCTCCGAGACGTCCCTCGGCGGTGGCGAGAGCCAGCTCGGCGAAATCGGTGGCGAGGCGGGGAAGCACCACCTGTGCCTCGGGATCGCCGAAACGGACATTGTATTCGAGCAGCTTCGGGCCGTCGGCGGTGAGCATCAGCCCTGCGTAGAGAATGCCGCGGAACGGGGTGCCCTCCTCGGCCATGCCGCGAACCGTGGGTTCGACGATCTCGGCCATCACCCGGGCCAGCGTCGCCTCGTCCAGGACGGGGGCCGGCGAATAGGCCCCCATGCCCCCGGTGTTGGGCCCGCGGTCACCGTCGAAGGCCCGCTTGTGATCCTGGGCGGTGCCCAGATCGAGGATCCTTTCACCGTCGCAGAGGGCGAAGAAACTCGCTTCCTCGCCTTCGAGGAACTCCTCGATCACCACCGTTTCTCCCGCCCTCCCGAAACGGCCGGAGAAGGCGTCGTCGAGGGCGGCGAGCGCCCGATCCACGGTTTCGGCGACGATCACCCCCTTTCCGGCGGCCAGCCCGTCGGCTTTGACGACGAGCGGCACGGGGGCGGTCCGGACGTGTTTGCGCGCGGCCTCGGCCTCGCTGCGCCGGAAGATGCGGCTGTCGGCGGTGGGGATGCCGCGACGCGCGCAGAAAACCTTGGTGAAGGCCTTGGAGGCTTCGAGCCGTGCGGCCGCGGCGGTGGGGCCGAAGGCCCGGATGCCGGCGGCGCGGAGCCGATCGACGAGACCCAGGACCAGGGGCTGTTCGGGACCGACGAGGACCAGATCGATCCGACGCTCGCGGGCGAGGGAGACGAGGGCTTCCACCTCCTCGGCCCGAACCGGCACGCATTCCGCCTGGTCGGCGATGCCGGCGTTGCCCGGCGCACAGAGGAGCTCGGTGACGAGAGGCGAGGCGGCGAGCGACCAGCAGAGGGCATGTTCGCGGCCGCCCGAACCGACCACCAGGACGCGCATGGTCGCTCTCCGCAGCGGAACCTCGGGCATTTAGCGGCGGCGACCGCGGCGCGGCAAGTGCGGCCGGCGATGGCGCCGGCCGGAATCCTGCGATAGAAGGGCGCGGGGTCCTCCAGCACGGGCGAAGCCGATGACGGCGGAACGGGTCGAAATCGCGATCCTCGGGGCGAGCGGCTACACGGGCGCGGAACTCCTGCGTCTTCTGGCCTCCCATCCGCGCCTGCGTATCGGGGCGCTGACCGCCGAGCGCCAGGCCGGCAAGGAACCGGGCGAGGTGTTCCCGCATCTCGCCTCGCTGGCCCTGCCGCGGCTGGTGAAGATCGGCGAGATCGACGCCACCCGTTTCGACGGCATCTTCTGCTGTCTGCCGCACGGGCTCACCCAGGCGGTGATCCGCGAACTTCCCGAGGGGCCGCGGATCGTCGATCTGTCGGCCGATTTCCGGTTGCGCGATCCGGCTCTTTACGAACGGGTCTACGGCAAGCCGCACCAGGCGAGGGACCTCCAGGAGATCGCCGTCTACGGTCTCAGCGAGCTGTATCGCGAGCGGATCCGCGAGACGCGTCTGGTGGCCAATCCCGGCTGTTACACGACGGCGGCGGAGCTGCCGCTCGCCCCCCTGCTGCGGGCCGGCATGATCGATCCCGGGCGGATCGTGATCGACGCCAAATCCGGGGTGAGCGGAGCCGGCCGCGAGGCCAGGCTCGGCAGCCTCTTCGCCGAGGTGGCGGAGGGCATCCACCCTTACGGGGTCGCCGGCCATCGCCACGCGCCGGAGATCGACCAGTGTCTCGCGGATTTCGCCGGGCGGCCGGTGACGGTGAGCTTCACTCCCCATCTGATGCCCATGAACCGGGGCATCCTCGCCACCATCTACGTGGATCTCGCGGCCGGGGCGGAGGCCTCGGATCTGCACGCCGAACTCGCCCGGATCTATGCCGACGAGCCGTTCGTCGAGCTGCTGCCGTTCCGGGCGGTACCGGCGACCCGGCATGTGCGGGGCACCAACATCTGTCGCATCGGTGTCCATCCCGACCGCATGCCCGGCCGGGCCATCCTCGTGAGCGCGCTCGACAATCTGGTCAAGGGCGCCTCCGGTCAGGCGGTGCAGAACATGAACATCATGCTGGGCCTGCCGGAGACCGACGGGCTCGAGGCGATCCCCCTGTTTCCGTGAGGGCGGGATGACGGAGGAGCGCCTACCGGTCACCCTCGCCGATGTCGAGGCGGCGGCGCTGCGCCTCGAAGGGCAGATCCTGCGCACACCCTGCCTGCTGTCGCGCACTCTCTCGGACATCTACGGCGCCGAGATCTGGCTCAAGTTCGAGAATCTCCAATATACCGCCTCCTTCAAGGAACGCGGCGCCTACAATCGGCTGGCGGCCCTCTCGGGAGAGGAGCGCCGCCGCGGCGTGGTGGCGGCCTCCGCCGGCAACCACGCCCAGGGCGTGGCCTACCACGCCCGCCGGCTCGGCATTCCGGCGACCATCGTCATGCCCCTCGAGACGGCTTTCGTGAAGATCGAGAACACCGAGAAGCTGGGGGCACGGGTGGTGCTGCACGGCCACAGCGTCGAGGAAGCCACCGCTCACGCCCTGGCCCTGGCGGGGCGCGAGGGGCTGACCTTCGTCCATCCCTACGACGACCCGCTGATCATCGCCGGCCAGGGCACGGTCGCCCTCGAGATGCTGGAACAGGCGCCCGGCCTCGAGCTGCTGATCGTGCCGGTGGGCGGAGGCGGGCTGATTTCGGGCATCGCCGTCGCCGCCAGAGGTCGACGACCGGAGATCGAAATCATCGGTGTGGAAGCCGCCCTGTTCCCTTCGGTGCGCTGTCTTCTCGAGGGGCGTGAGGTGACGGTCGGCGGGCCGACCATCGCCGAGGGGATCGCCGTCGCGCGGCCCGGAAGCCTCACCCTGCCGATGATCCGCCAGCTGGTCGGTGATGTGCTGCTGGTGGAGGAAGCGGCGATCGAGGCCGCGGTTCTCCAGCTTCTCGAAATCGAGAAGACGGTGGTCGAGGGGGCGGGCGCCAGCGGCCTCGCCGCCCTGGCCGGCGCGCCCGCGCGCTTCCGCGGCCGGACCGTCGGGCTCGTCCTTTCCGGCGGCAACATCGACAGCCGGCTGCTGAGCGGGGTCATCCTGCGCGGGCTGGTGCGCACCGACCGCCTCGTGCGCCTCCGCGTCGGCCTGCCCGACAGCCCGGGCAGCCTCGCCCGGGTGGCAGGCATCGTCGCCGAGGCCGGCGGCAACATCGTCGACGTCGTGCATCAGCGGGCCTTCTCCCGGCTGTCGGTCAAGCAGGCGGACGTCGATTTCACGATCGAGACCCGCAACGCCGCCCACGCCCGGGAGATCGAGCGGGCGCTGGCGGCGGCCGGGCTGTCGGTCTGCCGGCTCGAATCCTCCGCCCGGCACGGTTCTTCGCTGACCTAGGAATAAATCCCTTTACAATTCCTGCCCCGGGGGCTATGGTGCGTCCAGGAGCTCGATCCCCACAACGCGGCGACCGTCACCCTCGCCCTGCCGGCCGGTGGCGGGTCGGCCGCCCGAGGCGAGGTCGCGGATTGCGCGTACTGCTGCTCGACAAGGACGCGAGACAGGCTGCCTCCCGGCAGCGCAGGCTGGCCGAACGCCACGAGGTGCGGACGGCGGAGAGCCTGGCCGAGGCGCTCCTCGACCTGGCCCAGCCGCTGAAGCGGCCCGATCTCATCGTCACCGATCTCGATCTGCCCGACGGTCAGGGCTACAGCATGCTGCGAGCCCTGCAGGAGGTGGCCTTCGGGGTGCCCATTCTGGTCTGCGATCGGGGCACCGTCGAGCTGCCGGTGGATGTCGATGTGATGCACGCCGTCTGTATCGAGGAATGGGGTCCTTCCGGCCCCCTGCGTGGCGCCATGCTCTACGAACATCAGCGGATCGCCCAGGCGGTAGCGGTGCGACAGACCGAAGCGCTGATCGAGCTCGAGAAGATCGCCCGCACGACCGCCGACAAGGCGGCGGCCCGCGCGGTCGACACCCTGGCCCGGCGGCTCGGGCTGGAGGACGCCGAGGGGGTGCGGATGGCGGTCCGCCTCGCCCGCGGCTGGGAAGCCGTGAAGAACCGCTTCCTGGCGGCCATCGCCACCGGTCTCGCCGGAGCCTTGCTGGTGGCGCTGGGCGCCGGCGTACTCAGCGTCGTCCGCAGCCAGGGAGCGAGGTGATCGGACCTCGCGGCCCGGCTCCGGGGTAGCCCTTGCCGGATCGTTCTTGCCCCGGCCTCCCGCTCGGGGTTCAGTAGAGACATGACCCGATCCGAGGAAGAGCAGGCGCGCATCGCCGATCTGCTGGCGATCGCACGCCATCGTGATCGCGAGGCCTTCGGGCGGCTGTTCGACCATTACGCGCCGCGGGTGAAGGCCTATCTGCGGCGCCTCGGGGCCGATCCCCAGCAGGCCGAGGAACTGACCCAGGAGGTGATGCTGGCCGTCTGGCGGCAGGCCGCGCAATACGACCCCCGTCGGGCGACGCCCGGGACCTGGATCTTCCGCATCGCCCGCAACCGCCGGATCGACGCCCTGCGGCGGGAGCGGCGGCCGCCGGAGGCGGAGGAGGCGGAAGTGGAGGCCGAGGCGGGCGGTGAGGAGGCGGTGGAGCTGCCCGACGCGATCCTGGAGGCGGAGAGCGAGGCCCTCCTCCTCGAGAAGCGGTTGCGCGAGGCGATCGCCCGGCTACCTCCCGAGCAGGCCGAGATCCTGCGGCTCTACTATCTCGAGGAGATGCCCCAGGGCGAGATCGCCGACACCCTCGGTCTACCCCTCGGGACGGTAAAATCGCGTCTGCGTCTGGCCCTCGCCAAGCTCCGCGACTATTTCGCCGGGAACGGGGCATCGCGGACATGACCGACGGAACCGATCTCGACGAGCTGCTGATCGCCCATGCCGCCGGCCATCTGACCGAAGCGGTGGCGCTGGTGGTCGCCTCCCATCTCTGCCTCTGTCGCGAAAGCCGTCGCCGCTACCGCATCTACGAAATCCTCGGCGGCCTGCTGCTCGAGGAGCTGCCGCCGGAGGAACTCGCGCCCGAGAGGCGGGCCCGGGTGATGGCCGCCCTCGGCGAGGATCCGCCGACCGCCGGTGGCACCGGCATCCGGCGGTGCGAGAACCCGCTGCCCGCCCCCCTCGCTCCCTATCTGCCGGCGTCGCTTTCCGCCGCCGAGTGGCGTCGCTCGGGTCCGCTCGCGGAACTGCCTCTTTCCTTCGCCCGGTCCCGCCGCGGCCGGCTCTGCCTGCTGCGTCTGGATCCCGGTGCCACGGTGCCGCCCCACAGCCATGTCGGGATCGAGCTCACCCTGGTGCTCGAAGGCCGGCTGCGGGACGGTGACCGGGTGCTGGAGGCGGGCGATCTCGCCATCGCCGATCCCGCCATCGAGCACGCTCCCCGTGCCGGCGAACCGCAGGGCTGCCTCTGCCTGCTGTTCGCCCAGGAAGGCTGAGGGATCGGCCGTTCTTCAGGCCAGCATGTCGGCGAGGAAACGCGCGCCCGCCGCGAGGCCGACGGGATCGATGGCATGGCCGAGACCGGGGCGCAGCAGCCACTGGACCGGGATCTCGACCTGCTGCAAGGCCGCCACCGCGGCGAACAGGGCCTCCACCGGCACCACCTCGTCGGCATCGCCGTGGATCAGCATCACCGGCGGTCGGCTGACCACTTCCCGCGGCAGCCGCTCGGGAGCGACGAGAGCCCCCGAATAGCCGAGCACCGCGGCCACCGGCGCGGCCCGTCGCGGCGCCAGATGAAGGGCCATCATCGTCCCTTGGGAAAAGCCCAGCAGCGCGAGATCGGTGGAGGCGAGACGGTGGCGTTCGAGGAGGTGGTCGAGATAGGCGTCGAGCAGTGGTGCGGCCTTCTGGACCCCGGCCAGCATGCTTTCCGGGCGCCGGTCCTGGAGGCTGAACCATTGGCGGCCGAAAGGCGCCATGTCACAGGGCCAGGGCGCGTCCGGGGCGAAGAAGGCGGCCTCCGGCAGGCGACGGGAAAGCTCGGGGGCGAGGCCGATCAGATCCTGGCCATCGGCACCGAGACCGTGCAGCAACACCACCAGTTTTTTTGGCGCGCCGCCCGCGCGAGGCGCGAAATAGGGGCCCTCCAGCCGCTTCATCGGCCGTTACTCCTTCGCCGAACGACTTGCGCGAAAACGCGGTGCCGATCATGATCGCGACCCGTGAGGTTCTCAACCGTCGTGGCGGTTCCACCGTGTCGCAGACCCGAAACGCTGGCGCTTCCCCTCTTCGCGGACCGGACCGCATTCCTTTGCCACCGGAAGGCGAACCGCCGCATGTGACGCGTTTCGCGCCCAGCCCGACGGGCTACCTTCACCTCGGCCACGCCTATTCGGCGCTGTTCGCCTTCGAGGCGGCGCGGCAGACCGGAGGGCGGTTCCTGGTTCGCGTCGAGAACATCGACCACACCCGCTGCCGGCCCGCCTTCGAGGAGGCGACCCTGGACGATCTGCGCTGGCTCGGGCTCGTCTGGGACGGCGAGGTGCGCCGTCAGAGCGATCATTTCGATCTCTATGCACGGGCTCTCGAGGAGCTCGACCGTCTCGGTGTGCTCTATCCCTGTTTCTGCACCCGCAAGCAGATCCGGGCCGAAGTGGAGGAGGCGGGTCGCGCACCCCACGGTCCCTCCGGCGAGCTCGTCTATCCCGGCATCTGCCGCCATCTTTCCGCCGAGGAACGCCGCTACCGGCGGCGGCAGGGCGAGGCCTTCGCCTGGCGCCTCGACATGGAACGGGCGACGGCCCTCACCGGCCCGCTGCGATGGTTCGACTACCGGGCCGGCTGGGTGGAGGCGCAGCCGCAGCTTTTCGGCGATATTGTCGTCGCCCGCAAGGACATCCCCACATCCTATCATCTCGCGGTGGTGATCGACGATCACGTCCAGGGGATCACCCTCGTGACCCGCGGCGAGGACCTGTTCCACGCCACCCATGTCCACCGTCTGCTGCAGGCGCTCCTGGGGCTTGAGCCGCCACGCTACTACCACCACAATCTGATCGCCGACAGTCAGGGACGACGGATGGCCAAGCGCAACCGCGCCGTCACCCTGCGGCATCTGCGGGATCGCGGGCGTTCCCCCGAGGACATCTGGCGTCTTCTGGGGCTGGTCGAGATCGGCCAGCCGGCCCGCGTCTGAGCTTGCCCGCGTTCTTCCGGCATCCGCCACTGCTGTTCGCCGCCCTGTCGTGGCTCGCGGGCTGCGCCGTCTCCGAGCCTTCGCCGGTGCCGACCGCCGCGCCGGCTGTCCTGCCGCAGAAGGTGTGGCAGCCGGAGGGCCCGCCGCGGGCGGTGATCCTCGCCGTCCACGGCATGAACGATCACAAGGGCGCGTTCGCCATGTTCGGCCAGTTCGCCGCCGCTCGCGGGATTCGCGTCCTCGCCTACGACCAGCGGGGATTCGGGGAGAACGCCGATCGCGGATCCTGGCCCGGGGCGGAGCGGCTGGCCGCCGATCTGCGCGACAGGCTGGCCGCGGAGCGGCGGCGGTTTCCCGGTCTGCCGGTCTACGTGCTCGGGGAGAGCATGGGGGCGGCGGTGACGATCCTCGCCTTTTCCGGGACGGAGGAGGCCGCGGCGATGCCCGACGGCGTCGTCCTCAGCGCGCCGGCGGTGTGGGGCGGCCCCGCCCTCAATCCCTTCTACCGCCTGGGCCTGTGGATCATGGCCCGGCTCTTCCCCGACATGGAGCTGACCGGGGAAACGCTGGGCCGCCGGGCCTCGGACAACATCGAGATGCTGCGGGCGCTGGCCCGCGATCCGCTGTTCGTCAAACGGACCAAGCTGCGGGTCGTCGAAGGTGTGGTGGAGCTCATGGGCGCGGCCGTCCGTCGCGCCGAGACATTGCGTCCGCCGACTCTGCTGCTGGTCGGCCGTCGCGACGAGATCGTTCCGCCCGGGGTGCAGCTCGCCTTCGCCGCACGGATCGGCGCCCCCTGTACGCTCCTCCTCTATCCCGAGGGCTGGCACATGCTGCTCCGCGACCTGCAACGCCGGCGGGTCTGGGAGGACGTTCTGGCCTGGATCGAGGGGCTCGAGCCGCCCTCCGGTCTCGCCCGGCCCTGCCGCGAGGCGCGCGCGGTGGAGGCGGCGCTGTTCTGACGGCATGCCGGCCCGCGGCTTCTCCCGCCTTGACCGGCGCTCCCGGCCGCGCCACATCGGGTGCGGCCGCGGGCGGCGCGTCGGTGGCATCCAGCAACGCTTCGGGCGAAGGTTCCAGACTCCATGGACGGCAGATCCGCTTGGCACGGCACCACCATCCTGTCCGTGCGCAAGGGCAATCAGGTGGTGATCGCCGGCGACGGCCAGGTCACCCTCGACAGGACGGTGGTCAAGGGCAATGCGCGCAAGGTGCGTCGTCTCGGCGAGGGGAACATCCTCGTCGGCTTCGCCGGCAGTACCGCCGACGCCTTCACCCTCCTCGAACGGCTGGAGGCCAAGCTCGAACGCCATCCGGGTCAGCTCGCCCGGGCCTGCGTGGAGCTCGCCAAGGATTGGCGGACGGATCGCTATCTGCGCCGTCTCGAGGCGATGATGGCGGTGGCCGACGCCGAAATCTCGCTGCTGCTGACCGGGGTCGGCGACGTGCTGGAACCGGAGGACGGGCTGATCGGCATCGGCTCCGGCGGCAATTTCGCTCTCGCCGCGGCCCGCGCCCTGCTCGACGTCGAAGGGCTCGACGCCGAGCGGGTGGCCCGCAAGGCGATGGCCATCGCCGCCGATATCTGTGTCTACACCAACCATGCCCTGACGCTCGAGAAGATCGAGATCCGATGACCGCATTGACGCCCCGCGAGATCGTTTCCGAACTGGACCGGTTCATCGTCGGTCAGGAGGCCGCCAAGCGGGCGGTGGCGATCGCCCTGCGCAACCGCTGGCGCCGCCAGCAGCTCGACGAAGCGCTGCGCGAAGAGGTGCTGCCCAAGAACATCCTGATGATCGGCCCCACCGGCTGCGGCAAGACCGAGATCGCCCGCCGGCTGGCTCGCCTCGCCCAGGCCCCCTTCCTCAAGGTCGAGGCCACCAAGTTCACCGAGGTCGGCTATGTGGGGCGCGACGTCGAAAGCATCGTCCGCGATCTCACCGAGATCGCCATCAAGCTCACCCGCGACCGGCTGCGTCGGGAGGTGATGGCCCAGGCCGAGCGCAACGCCGAGGAACGGGTCCTGGACGCGCTCGTGGGAGCCCAGGCGGGGCGCGACACCCGGGAGAAATTCCGCCGGATGCTGCGCGAGGGGATGCTGGCGGAAAAGGAGGTCGAGCTCGAGGTGCTGGACACCGGCGCGGCGAGCCTGCCGACCTTCGAGATCCCCGGCATGCCGGGTGCCCAGATGGGGATGATCAACCTCGGCGACATCCTCGGCAAGGCCTTCGGCCAGCGCATGCGCAAGCGGCGCATGAAGGTCGCCGAGAGCTACGACATCCTGGTGGCCGAGGAGGCCGACAAGCTGATCGATCAGGACCGGGTGGTGCGGGAGGCGATCGAGGCCACCGAACAGCAGGGCATCGTATTCCTCGACGAGATCGACAAGATCACCGCCCGGGAGGGCCGGATGGGCGCCGATGTCAGCCGCGAGGGGGTGCAGCGCGACCTGCTGCCGCTGATCGAGGGGACCACCGTGGCGACCAAGCACGGGGCGGTCCGGACCGACCACATCCTGTTCATCGCCTCGGGCGCCTTCCATCTCGCCAAGCCCTCCGATCTCCTGCCGGAGCTGCAGGGCCGGCTGCCCATCCGGGTCGAGCTCGATCCCCTGCGGCAGAGCGATCTGCGGCGGATCCTGGTGGAGCCGGAAGCGAGTCTCGTGCGGCAGTACGTGGCGTTGCTGGCCACCGAGGAGGTGCGGCTCACGTTCACCGACGAGGCCCTCGACGAGATCGCGCGGCTGGCCTTCGAGATCAACGCCAAGGTCGAGAACATCGGCGCACGCCGGCTGCAGACGGTGATGGAAAAGCTCGTCGAGGAAATCAGTTTCGCCGCTTCCGACCGGGCCGGCAGCGAACTGGTGATCGACCGCGAATACGTCGCCCGTCACGTCGGTGATCTGATCGCGGGCGCCGATCTCTCCCGGTTCATCCTCTGACCTCCGCCGCGGGGCGCGCCCCGCCGGATGGGCCGCCCAGGAGGCGCATCGCCGCCAGCCCCATCACCTTGGCGGCGGTGACCATGTCCTCGACGAGGACGAATTCGTCGGGCTGATGGGCGAGATCGAGGATCCCGGGACCGTAGGCGACACAATCCTCGAGACCGCCGATGCGGCTGATGTGCTTCTGATCGTAGGTTCCCGGCGAGCAGACGAAGGCGGGCTCGCGGCCCAGCACCTCGCGCAACGCCGAGGCCACCGCCCGCGGCACCGGCTGATCGCGATCGGCGAGGACCGGCGCCACCGCCTGCAATTCCCGCAACCGGTAGGAAAAACCGGGCCGTTCCGCGGCGAGGCGGTCGAGAATGGCGCGGATCTCCCCCTCGACCTCGGCCGGGTCTTCCTCGATCAGATAGCGTCGGTCGATCACCAGCCGGCAGCCATCGGCGACACAGGAGCTCGGCAGGCCCTCGTGATCTTCGGGCTGGCCGCCGTGCACGGCGATCAGATTGAGGGTGGAGGCCCGGGCTTCTTCGGGAACCACCGGCATCACCGTGCGGCGCGCGGCGAGAAGAGGCAGGAGCTCCTTTTCCAGCCGTTCGACGAAGGCGCTCATGTGGCGGATGGCACAGTCGCCGAGAAACGGCATGGAACCGTGGGCGATGCGGCCGCCGGTCTCCACTTCGGCCCACCACAGGCCGCGGTGGCCGATGCACACCCGATCGACGTCGAGCGGTTCGGGAATGATCACGTGATCGACCCGGGGAGGGGAAAAGAAGCCCCGGCGGGCGAGCCAGGCGACGCCGCCGAAGCCCCCCGATTCCTCGTCCGCCGTCCCCGAGATCTCGATCGCGCCCGGAAAATCGGGCCAGGTCTCGAGGAGCGCCTCGACGGCGATCACCGCCGCGGCGATGCCGCCCTTCATGTCGCAGCTTCCACGGCCGTAGAGCCGGCCCTCCCGGATCTCCCCGGCCCAGGGATCGACGCTCCAGCCCTCTCCGGCCGGCACCACGTCGAGATGGCCGTTGAAATGCACGCACCGCCCCGGCCGCGCACCTTCGCGGCGGGCGAGGAGATTGATCCGCGGCCAGCGATCGCTGTCCCCGGGCGTGCCTTCGGCCCGCAGCAGGAGGATCTCGAAGCCGGCTCGCCGCAGACGGGTTCCGAGCAGCTCGGCGCATTCCCGGTAGTGGGCGCCGGGTGGATTGACGGTCGGTATGCGCACCAGATCGCGACACAGGGCGACGAGCTCCTCGCGGCGCCGCTCCACGGCCTGAAAGAGGCGGTCCATTCCGTGCTTCTCCCCGGATCGCGGGAAGGCTAGAGGGGGAACGCCGGGGACGTCAAAGGGGGGAGATCATGAACCGGGAAGAGATCGAGAGGGCCGCCCGCGAGGTCGTGCGATGCCGCCTCGGCGGAAGGCGCCTCGCGAGGCTCGAAGGCATCGCCGGCGAGGATGCGGGCTACCGGGTGCAGGCGCGTGCCAACGCCATGCTCGAAGCCACCCTGGGCCCCGTCGTCGGTCACAAGATCGGCGGCACCACCGCCGCGATGCGGGCGTTCCTCGGTGCCGGCGAGCCGTTGGCCGGCGAAGTCTTCGAAAGCGGGCGGCGGGCGTCGCCGGCCGGGTTCGCCTTCGCGGATTTCCGAAGGCCCGGCATCGAAACCGAGATCGCCGTCCGACTGGGGCGTGATCTTCCGGCCGAGGGAGCCCCCTTCGATCGCGGCGCGGTGGCGGCGGCGGTCGCCGAGCTGCTGCCGGCGATCGAGATCGTCGACGATCGCTACGAGGATGTCCGGTGCGCCGGCGTCGCCACGCTGATCGCCGACAACGCCTTCAACGCCGCCTGCATCCTCGGCGCGCCGCTGGCCGACTGGCGGGGACTCGATCTCGCCGGGCTCCGGGCCCGCACCTTCATCGACGGGGCACTGGTGGCGGAGGCGCGCAGCGAGGCGCTGATGGGCCATCCGATGGAAGCGCTGGTCTGGCTGGCCAACCGGCGGGCTGCGCTCGGTCGCGGTCTCGCGGCCGGCCAGTTCGTGAGTCTCGGCACCGTCACTCCGGTCCAATGGCTGCCCGGCCCCGCCGAAGCCCGAATCGAGATCGAGGGGCTGGGCGAGGCCCGTGTCCGCCTCGCCTGAGCGGCCGGCTCAGTCGATCGCGGGCAGCTCGGGGGAGGCGGAGAGTTCGGTGGTGATCTGACGCGCCCGCGCGGGATCCATGCGGGCGAGGATCGGCGCGAGCTTGGTCTCGCGCATGCGCTGGGTGACCTTCAGGAGAACGGGGAGTTCGAGCCGATCGAAGATCGCCGCCGCCTGCTTGGGCTTCATCGCCTCGTAGATGGCGACGAGCTTGGCGAGACGGGCTTCCTCCTCGGCACTCACCTGCTCCAGCAGACCGGCGATCTCCTGCTTGAGTTCCTCCAGCCGGGCGAGCTGGCCGTCGAGGTCGTCGCGCAGCTTGGTCAGCACCTCTTCCTCCACCTCGAGTTCGCGGCGCCGCGCTTCCAGTCGCCGTTCCTTCTCCGCCAGGCGGGCGGCGACGTCGGTCAGCTCTTCGGGAATCCTGTCGGCGAGACCCGCGAGGCCGGAGGGAGTTCCCGCCTCCGCCGCAGCGCTGCCGTCGGCGTGGGGACTCCCGTCCTCGCCGGGCCCGGCCGCCGGCTCCATCCCGTACAGCCCGCTCGCGAGGAAGGGATCGACGGGTGGGGTGGTGCCCGGCAGCTCGTCCCGTCCGTCGGCGCGCCGCCGCTCGGCGCCAAGGCCGGAATCGGCTGGCGATCCCACGGCGGTGGTCCCGGGATCGAACAGCTTCGGGAGGTTCGGCAGCAGCGAGCCGGCGAACAGGCTCACCGCCCAGCTCGCCAGAAAGAAGCCGCAGGCGAGGGCGGTCACCATCGGCAGCGAGGGCGTCAGCTGCCGCGATGATGCGGGCTCGGGCGGGATCGGGCCACGCATCTCGGTCCGCGATCTACCGCAGATGGTCCAGGAGGCGGAGCAGCTCCGCCCGGTCTTCATCGCCGATCGCCGGCTCGGCCGCGGCCCGGTTGCCCGGTCCCGATCCGGCCCCGGGTCCCCCGGAGGTCGTCGGCGGAACGGCCCGCGAACCTGTCACGGGGCCGCTGTCCGTCCGCGCCTTCCGCCGCCGGTCGCCGGTCGCCGGAAGCTCCTGCATCCGGCGGGTGAGTTCGCTCGCCAGATCGCAGAAGCGCTTCAGCTCGTCGCCGCGGCGGCGCGCGTTCTCGCTGTGGCGGCGGAGCCGGCTTTCCATGGCCGCGCACTCGCTCCTGAGGCCGCGCAGGGTCTCGGCGGCACGTTCGACGAGGGTGTCGATCTCGGCGGCGAACTTCTTCAGGTTGGCGCCGTCCCTCTGCAGCCGTCGCAGGCGCTGGTGGAGCAGTACGCACCAGACGGCGTTGAGGCCGAGCAGGACCGCCAGGGCCAGTTGGGCGAGCTGTTCAGCCATCCCTTCCCTCGCTGCGGATCCGTTCCTCCACATGGACCGCGAGACGGTGGCGCACCTTGCCGACCCGCGCCCGCAGCAGCGGCACGTGGCCGCAACGGAGGACGATGCTGCTGTCGGGTCGGGTGTTGAGGTGCAGCACGTCCCCGACCTTGAGGTTCATCACCTCGCCGAGCATGATCGTGTATTCGTCGAGCACCGCCTCGAGATCGACCTCGGTCTGCCAGATCTCGCGCGACAGATGACCTTCCCAGATGGAATCCCGCCCGAACTTCTCGCCCATGAACATCTGCAGGAGCAGATCGCGGGCCGGCTCCAGGGTGGCGTAGGGCAGGAGGAATTCGAGAGTGCCGCCGCGGTCGTCGAGATCGATGCGCATGCGGAAGACGACGCAGGCGTTGCCGGGGCGGGCGATGGCCGCGAAGCGGGGATTGGTCTCCATCCGCTCGAAACGGAAATCCACCTCCACGATCGGTGCGAAGGCCTGGGTCAGATCGCCGAGGATCAGCCGCACGAGGCGTTCCACGAGCCGCTGCTCGATGGTCGTGTAGGGACGTCCCTCGATGCGCATGGGGGCGGTACCGCGCCGGCCGCCCAAAAGGACGTCGACGATCGCGTAGATGAGCGCGCTGTCGGCGGTGATCAGGCCGTAGTTGTCCCATTCGATGGCCTTGAAGACGGTGATCATCGCCGGCAGCGGCACCGAATTGAGATAGTCGCCGAAGCGCTGGGCGGTGATGTTCTCCAGATTGATATCGACGTTCTCGGAGGTGAAATTCCGCACACTCGTGGTCATGATGCGTTCGAGGCGATCGAACACCACCTCGAGCATGGGCAGCCGCTCGTAGGTGATGTCGTTCGAGTTGATCAGCGCGTCGATCCCCGAGCGGGGGCCTTCCTGGACGCCGCCGTCGAAACCGAGGAGGGAATCGATCTCGTCCTGACTGAGCACCCGGCCGCTGCTGTCGGTCGCCGGCGCCGCCGGCTCGCCGGCACCGGCTGCGAGATCGTCGCTGGTCATCGCCTCGGCCCAGTCGGATGCCAGCGCCTCGTCGGGATCGGCCTCGCCTTCCTGGCTTTCCTCCCCCTCCTCGACGCCGGCCATGGCCGCCCAGTCGGCGGCCAGATCCTCCTGATCCTGGGGGTCGGGCGTCTCGGGATCGGCCATCGCCGTCAGGGCTCCGTGAAACCGTGCGGTGGTGCCGGGCCGGTCACTGGACCAGCATTTCCTTGAACAGCACGTCTTCGACGTCGAGCGGCCGGATCGCCCGGTTGACGCGGGCCAGCAACTCCTCCTTGAGACGCTGCAGCCCGACCGCCCCCTCGACCTCCTCCACCGTCAGCGCCCGCAGATAAAGCTGGAAGCTGTCCATCACCCGGGGGGTCAGGGCCCGGATGCTTTCGGCCGTGGCCTCGTCGGCCACCTCGAGGGCGACCCGCAGCTTGAGAAAGCGCATCCGCTTGCCGCTCGACTGAAGATTGACGAGAACGTCGGGCAGATCGACGAATACCGCGGTCACCGCCGGGTCGGAGCCGCCGTCGCCTTCTCCCTCCGCGGTCTCCTTCCCGCCCTTGGCCTCGGCCTTCGGCTCGCCGTCCGGGGTGGTCGCCGATTCGTCTCCCGCCTCGGTGGCGTCGGCCATCTCCGGTTCGGCCGTCCCGCCGAACAGGCCCATGAAGTAGGCCGCCGCCCCGCCACCGCCGCCGAGCACCAGCAGGCCCGCGACGGCGAGGATGATCAGCTTGAGCTTGCCGCCCTTGGCCGCGGCCTCCTGCTCGCCTTCCTGTTCCTCCTTCTCGACCTCTTTCGCCATCGTCGATCTCCACAGCTCCCGGCCCGCACGGCGGCCTTCGCCGGCCTTCTTATAAACGCCGTTGGTTAACAGGTGGTTGCCGAGGCAAGATCGTCTCCGGTCGGCAAAAACTTCCGGCATTCCCTTCCGGCGTCGCCGACCCGCGGCGATGCGACCGGCATCCCGCCGACACTGGCCCGCGACTTGCTTAACCATGAACGTCGCCATTCCACGGGGTTCGGAAGACCGGGATCATGGACACGACCGCCTACATCGGCCTCAGCCGTCAGATCGCGCTCCAGAACAGGCTCGACGTGATCGCCGGCAACATCGCCAACATGAACACCACCGGTTTCAAGGCCGAACTGCTGCGCTTCGAGACCGTATGGCAGCCCGCCGGCCGCGCCGAACGGCTGGCGTTCGTCCAGGACGTGGGGCGGATCCGCGATCTGCGCGACGGCGCCTTCACCACCACCGGCAATCCGCTCGACTTCGCCATCGCCGGTCCCGGCTATTTCACCGTCGAAACGCCCGACGGCCCGGCCTACACCCGCGCCGGCCAGTTCCAGATCTCCGCCGAGGGACAGATCGTGACCGCCGCCGGCCATCCGCTGCTCGACGAGAACGGCACCCCGGTGACCCTCCCGCCGGGCAGCGGCGAGCTCGCGCTGGCCGCCGACGGCACCCTTTCCACCGCCGAGGGCCCGATCGCCCGGATCCAGATCGTCGATTTCGGCGATCCGCAGGCTCTCGAGAGGGCCGGCGACGGGCTGTTCCGGACCGATCAGCCGCCGCAGCCGGTCGAGAACGCCCGTCTCGAGCAGGGCGTGCTGGAGGAATCGAACGTCGAGCCGGTCCTGGAGATCACCCGGATGATGGAAACCGTGCGGGCCTTCGAGGCCACCCAGCGGATGCTGGACATCCACCACGAGATCGAACGCCGCACCGTTCAGGGCGTGCTCGGCCAGGGCGCATGATGCGGCCGGTCGACATCGCCGTCGGAGCAGGGGAGAACACGCCATGAGGGCATTGAGCGTCGCCGCCACGGGGATGATGGCGCAGCAGCTTCACGTCGAGGTCATCTCCAACAACATCGCCAACATGACCACCACCGGCTACAAGCGCCGGCGGCCCGAGTTCCAGGATCTGCTCTACCAGAGCCAGCGGCGGATCGGCGCCGCCACCGGCCAGGACGGCAGCATCGTACCGGCGGGAGTGGAGCTCGGCCTCGGTGTCAAGACGGCGGCCGTCTACCGCGTCCACGGCCAGGGCAATCTCGTCAACACCGAGAACTCCCTCGATCTCGCGATCCAGGGCGACGGCTTCTTCGTCGTCGAGCTGCCCAGCGGCGACACCGCCTACACGCGTTCGGGCAACTTCCAGCTTTCCCCCGACGGCCTGATCGTCACCGCCGACGGTTATACGGTGAGCCCGGGGATCACCGTGCCCGGGGACGCGATCGAGATCTCGATCAGCGCCGAAGGGCAGGTGACCGCCAAGATCGAAGGCCAGGTGGAGCTCGCCGATCTCGGCCAGCTCGATCTCGCTTCCTTCGTCAATCCCGCCGGGCTCTCGGCGCTCGGCAACAACCTGCTGGTGGAGACCGAGGCCAGCGGCACGGCGGTGATCGGCACGCCGGGAAGCGACGGCTTCGGTACCCTTCAGCAGGGCTTTCTCGAAAGCTCCAACGTCAATCCGGTGCAGGAGATCACCGCCCTGATCACCGCCCAGCGGGCCTACGAGATGAACTCCAAGGTGATCTCCGCCGCCGACCAGATGCTCGGTACCGTGACCCAGATGCGGTGATCGGCCATGAAACCTTCGGCATCGTTCTTCCTGTTTCCCCTCCTTCTCCTGCTGGCGATCGCCCGACCGCCGGTCGCCGCCGAGCTGACCCTGGCCCCCGGCGAACCGCTCGACGAGGCGCGCGTGCGGGGACTGATCGAGCCGCGGCTGGACGCCCGTTTCACCGATTCGCGCTTCGCCATCGAGATCTTCCGGCCGCTCCTGCCGCTGGCCAATGCGGCGACCGTCCCGACCGCGATCGATGTCGTCGACTGGCGCCACGATCCGCGCAGCGGCCGTTTCGAGGCCCGGCTCCTGGCCCGTCTCGAAAGCGGCCCGCAGAGCCGCATCACCGTCGTCGGCAGGGCGCAGGAGCTGGTTCCGGTCCCGGTCCCGCGGCAGGCGCTGGCGCGGGGCACGATCCTGACCGCCGAGCTCCTGGAAGAGGCCTGGCTCCCCGTATCGCGTCTGCGCGAGGACACCGTGCTGTCGGGCGAGGATCTGATCGGTCGCGAACTGCGCCGTTCCCTGCGCCGCGGCCAGCCCGTCCGCCGTGGCCAGGTCCGGTGGCCGCGCCTGGTCGAGCGTGGGGACGTCGTCACCCTCGTGTTCGACCGTCCCGGCCTGCTGCTGACCGCCCTCGGCCGGGCTCTCGAGGCGGGCTCCCGGGGACAGATCATCAGGCTCGTCAATCTCGACAGCGAACGGCCGCTCAGAGGGCGCGTGACCGGGCCGCGCCGTGTGGAAATCATCGCTTCGGAGGCCAGATGACCGTCCGTCCGTTCCCCTTCTCGGCCCTGTTCGCCATGCTCCTGCTGGCCGGCTGCAACACCATCGACCGCCTCTCCCGGGTCGGCAAGGCGCCCGATCTGCGGCCGATCGAGAACCCGGTCGAGACACCGGAGTGGCGACCGGTGAGTCTGCCCATGCCGCAGCCGGAACTGGCCCGTCCCGCAGGCGCCAACTCGCTGTGGCGCAGCGGCGCGCGGGGCTTCTTCCGCGATCAGCGGGCACGTCGGGTGGGGGACATCCTGACCATCGAGGTCTCGATCGCCGACAAGGCCCAGCTCGACAACGAGACCAGCCGCGGCCGCACCGCCTCCGACAGTCTCGGTCTCACCGATCTGTTCGGGTTCGAGAACAAGCTGCAGAAGATCTTCCCGAGCTCCGACGCCAAGCCGCTCGATCCCGCCGCGCTGGTCGCCGCCGAGAGCGACATGCTCAACAAGGGGGTCGGCAAGGTCGATCGCGAGGAAACCATCGACCTGAAGATGGCGGCGGTGATCGTCCAGGTGCTTCCGAACGGCAATCTCGTGGTCCAGGGCCGGCAGGAGGTGCGTGTCAATTACGAGGTACGCGAGGTCTACGTCGCCGGCGTCGTGCGGCCCGAGGACATCAGCCCCGACAACAGCATCAAGCACGACAAGATCGCCGAGCTGCGGGTGGCCTACGGCGGTCGCGGCCAGCTCACCGACGTCCAGCAGCCGCGCTGGGGAGCGCAGGTGCTCGACATTCTGCTGCCCTACTGACTCGAGGAGGAGAGGGCGCGGCGCCCCGCGCTCCGGTGGCCGCCCGCGGGTTTCCGCCCGCGGGCGGCGGTCGTTCCGGCGGGTGACGGAGGCGACGGGTCGATGCTAGTGTCGGGTCGGTTCTCGCCATGCGAGAGGGTCAGCCATGGTCGCGACCGGTACCGAAACCCAGCCCGCCGTCACCCTGGAACCGCCACCTTTCGACGCCCCGTTCGCGTCCCGCGACGAGGATCTGGTGGCCGCTTTCATGGCCGAATGCGATCTCGGCCCCGAGGCCGAGGGGCGCATCGACCGCGAGGCGAGCCGGATCATCGGCCACATCCGCGAAACCGGCGGGCTCGTGGGCGCGCTGGAGGATTTTCTCCACGAATACGGCCTTTCCACGAAGGAAGGGTTGGCCCTCATGGTGCTCGCCGAGGCGCTCCTGCGGGTGCCGGACGCCGATACCGCCGATCGTCTGATCGAGGACAAACTGGGTACCGCCGCCTGGGCGGACCGCCCCCACCGGTCGGAAACCTGGCTCGTCTCCCTCACCACCTGGGCGCTGGGTATCGGCAGCCGTATCGTCGGCCCCGAGGAAACCCCGGAGGCCATCCTCCACGGGATCGTCCGCCGTCTCGGTCAGCCGGCGGTGCGGACCGCGGCCCGGCGGGCGATGCGGCTGCTCGGCCACCATTTCGTCCTCGGCGAGACCATCGAGGAGGCGCTGCGGCGCGCCCGGACCGCGGCCTCCCTGGGCTATCGTCACAGCTACGACATGCTCGGCGAAGGCGCGCGCACCATGCCGGACGCCGACCGTCATTTCGCCGCCTACGCCGCCGCCATCGAGGCCATCGCCGAGGCCGCCGGCGAGACCGCACTGCCCGAGCGCCCCGGCATTTCGGTCAAGCTTTCGGCCCTCCACCCGCGCTACGAGGCGCCGCAGCGGGACCGCGTGCTGGCGGAGCTGGTGCCGCGGCTGCTGGAGCTCGCGCGACAGGCGCGGAAACACGAGCTCGGTTTCACGGTCGATGCCGAAGAGGCCGACCGGCTGGAGATCTCGCTGGAGGTGATCGGCCGGGTGGCGGCGGATCCGGGGCTCGCCGGCTGGGACGGCTTCGGACTGGCGGTCCAGGCCTACCAGAAGCGCGCGCCGGCGGTGATCGACTGGGTCGTGGAGCTCGCCGAACGGCTCGATCGCCGTTTCATGGTCCGACTGGTCAAGGGGGCGTACTGGGACACCGAAATCAAGCGCGCCCAGGAGCGGGGGCTCGAGGACTATCCGGTCTTCACCCGCAAACCGGCCACCGATCTCTGCTATCTCGCCTGCGTCCGCAGGCTGCTCGCGGCCCGGCGGCGGATCTATCCCCAGTTCGCCACCCACAATGCGCTCACCGTGGCGACGATCATGGAGCTCGCGGGCAGCGGCCATCGCGACTACGAGTTCCAGCGCCTCCACGGGATGGGCGAGGCGCTCTACCAGGCGGTCACCGAGAACGGCCCGCGCCTTCCCTGCCGGATCTACGCGCCGGTCGGCGGCCACCGCGATCTGCTCGCCTATCTGGTGCGGCGCCTGCTGGAGAACGGTGCCAATTCGTCCTTCGTCAGCGTCGTCCGCGACCGGTCGGTGCCCATCGACCGGCTGCTCCTGCGCCCCGGCCGCCTGCTCGGCGATCCGCGTCGGGCGCGACATCCGAAGATCCCGCTGCCGCGCGAGCTCTACGCGCCCGAGCGGCGCAACTCCGCCGGTGTCGAATTCGGCGAGCGCCGGGCCGTCGAGCGGCTCCTGGCCGGTATCCGTCTGCCGCTTCCCCTCGAACGGGTGGCACGATCGCTGATCGCCGGCGAAGAGGTCCGCGGCCGCCCCCGGGAGGTGCGCAGCCCCGTGGATCGGGCGATCCTCGTCGGCGTCGTCGAGGAGGCGGCGGAGACCGGCATCGACGCCGCCATGCGGGCGGCGGCGCGGGGGTTCGCCGACTGGTCCCGGATCCCGGCGGAGAGTCGGGCGACGGTCCTGGAGAGGGCCGCCGATCTCCTGGAGGCACGCCGCGCACATTTCGTCGGCCTGCTTGCGATCGAAGCCGGAAGGACCCTCGCCGACGGTGTCGCCGAAGTCCGCGAGGCGGTGGATTTCCTTCGCTACTACGCCGCCCGGGCGCGGGATCTGTTCGGCCGGAGCCGGGCCATGCCGGGACCCACCGGCGAGGAGAACCTCTACCGCTGGCGGGGGCGCGGGGTGTTCGTCTGCATCTCGCCCTGGAACTTCCCGCTGGCGATCTTCACCGGACAGGTGGCGGCCGCCCTGGTCGCCGGCAACGCGGTCGTCGCCAAGCCGGCCGAACAGACCCCGCTCGTCGCCGAGGAGACCGTGCGCCTCCTCCACGAAGCGGGGATCCCCCCGGCGGCCCTCAATCTCCTCCCGGGGGACGGCGGTATCGGGGCACGGCTGGTCGCTCATCCCCTCTGCGCCGGTGTCGCCTTCACCGGCTCGACGGAGACCGCCTGGCGGATCAACCGGACCCTGGCGGCGAGGGACGCGCCGATCGTACCCTTCGTCGCCGAGACCGGCGGCATCAACGCGATGATCGTCGATGCCACGGCATTGCCCGAGCAGGTCACCGACGATGTGCTCACGAGCGCCTTCCGTTCCGCCGGTCAGCGCTGTTCGGCGCTGCGCCTGCTGTGCATCCAAGAAGAGGTGGCCGATGCGCTGATCGCGATGATCGTGGGCGCCACCGGGGAGCTGCGCCTCGGTGATCCGCGCGATCCGGCGACCGACATCGGGCCGGTGATCGACGAGGAGGCGCGTGATCGCCTTCTCGCCCACCTCGCGGCGACGAAGGCTGCCGCCTCGCTCCGGTTCGGAGGCGAGATGCGCTTTCCGGTACCGGAAAACGGCATCTTCCTGGCTCCGCGGATCATCGAACTCGACAGTCCCGAGGAGCTGCGCGAAGAGGTCTTCGGTCCGATCCTGCATGTCGTCCGCTACCGGACGGATGCGCTGGATTCCCTGCTGGAGGCGATCGCCGGCAGCGGCTACGGCCTCACCCTCGGCATCCACAGCCGCATTCAGCGGACCATCGATCGCATCGTGGAACGCCTGCCGGTCGGCAACGTCTACGTCAACCGCAACATGATCGGTGCCGTCGTCGGCACCCAGCCCTTCGGCGGCAGCGGCCTTTCGGGAACCGGCTTCAAAGCGGGTGGGCCCGCCTATCTGACCCGCTTCGCCCAGGAACAGGTGATCGCCACCAATACCGCCGCCGCCGGTGGCAACGCGACACTCCTGGTGGAGGCGGGCGATCGCTGGTAGCCGGCGGTCTCCGCTACCAGCTGCCGGTATTGGGCATCGAGGCCCAGGGTTCCTCGATCGGGAGCGCTTCGCCGCGCTGCAGGAGTTCGATGGAGATGCCGTCCGGGGAGCGGATGAAGGCCATGCGGCCGTCCCGCGGTGGGCGGTTGATGGTCACCCCCTGTTCCATCAGGCGCCGGCAGAAATCGTAGATGTTCTCGACCTCGTAGGCGAGATGACCGAAATTGCGGCCGCCGGTATACTCCTCCGGATCCCAGTTGTAGGTGAGCTCGAGGAGCGGGGAGCGGCGCTCCCGCCCGCTCGCCTCGTCCTCCGGAGCGGCGAGGAAGATCAGGGTGAAGCGCCCCTTCTCGTTTTCGACGCGTCGGACTTCCACCATCCCGAGCTTGTTGCAGTAGAAGTCGAGGGATTCTTCCAAATCGCTGATGCGTACCATCGTATGAAGATATCGCATGACGCTCCCCCCTTCGCCTCGCGTCCGATTCACGCGACCGGTCGCCGCGACCGTCGCCCGAGCGGACTATATCGCCACCGGATCGTCTGTCGAGCGGGCAGACGATGGCACCGGTGAGCGATCTCCTCCTGAACCCGACAGCCCGCGCCCTGCTCGCGGCCCTCCGCGACGCCCTGCCGCTGCTCTTCCTCGGCGCCGGAGTGCTGCTGGCGGCACTCTTCCAGTGGCGCTTCCGGCGCTCCGGCTTCGCCGCCATCTCGGCCCTGCTGGCGGTGACGGTCGCGTTCCTGCTGCTGTGGCGGATGCGCCATGCCGCGGCTCACGGCGGCGAAAATCTGTTCACCTTGCTCGCCGTCTATCTGCTGCCCGCAGCCCTCCTCACCGCCGCCCGCCGGCTGCTCGGGGAACCTGCGGCCGCCGCCGCGACGATCGTCGGAACCGTCCGCGACCTCGCGCTGCTGCTGGCCGTCACGGTGGCGGTTCTGGTCCTCGACGGGCTCGCCACGGCGGTTCCCGGTCATGCATTGCTGTTCACCGGACTGCGGCTTTCCGTCTGGCTGTCGCTGTCGCTGGCGATCGCCGCGCTGGCCGACGATCGGCGGGCGCCGGCGGTGGCGCGCTGGCTCGTCTTCGCCCCGCTGCTGCCGGCCGTGGAACCCCTGGCCGCGCTCCTCGCCGGCCCGGCCAATCCCCTGTTCTCCGGCGAGGACGTCGGTTTGCTGCCCATCGCCAACGCCCTGCTGCCGGCCTATCTGCTGCCGGCGGCCCTGTTCGCTCGTCTCGCCCGCCGCCGCACCGGCGGGCGGCCGCTCACCCTGCTGGCGGGCACGACCGCGCTCGTCTTCCTTTTCGTCTGGAGCGGGCTGGAACTCCGCCGGGCCTTTCACGGCGCGGTCCTCTCCGGTCCGACCGGGGAGGTCGAGGGAGCGGCCTATCTGCTGCTTTGGGCGATTCTGACGGTGGTCGTGGCTTTCGTGCTCGTTTTCGGCCACCGCTGGCGCGGCACGCGGAATCAGCTCTCGTCGTAGTCGACGACCACCCTGCTCGTGAGTGGCCGCGCCTGACAGGTGAGCACGAAGCCGCGTTCCACCTCCCAATCCTCGAGAGCGTAGTTGACAGCCATGTCCACCTTGCCCTCGATCACCCGCGCCCGGCAGGTCGAGCAGACGCCGGCCTTGCAGGAATAGGGCGGATCGATGCCGTCGGCGATCGCCCCGTCGAGGATCGTCTCGCTGTTGAAGGCGAGAGAGAAGTCGCGCCGCTGGCCGTCGAGCAGAACGGTGATCTCGGCCCGATCACCGGCGGCTTCCACCGGCGGCGGCGCATGCGGTGGCCGACGCGGCCGGTTGCCCTCGGTGGTGAAATACTCGTAGTGGATGCGCGATTTCTCGACTCCGAACCCGACCAGCGTATCGGCGAGCTCCTGGATCATCGGTGCCGGTCCGCAGAGGAACCAGGCGTCGATCTCCTCGGGCCGGAACAGCCGCCCGGCCCAGGCGCGCAGCTTCTCCGGCGTGATCCGCCCCGAGAACAGCTCCATGACGTCGGAGGTTCCGGCCGACAGGACGTGGTGGAGGGCAAAACGCGTCATGTAGCGGTTCTTGAGATCCTCGAGCTCCTCAAGGAAGATGATCGATTCCACGTTGCGATTGCCGTAGAAAAGCGTGAACCGGCTCTTCGGCTCGCGGGCGAGGGTGGTCTTGAGGATGGAGGCGAGCGGCGTGATGCCGGAACCGGCGGCGAAGGCCACGTAGCGGCGGCGCGCCTCGGGGTCGAGGGGGACGAAGAAACGGCCGCGCGGGGGCATGACCTCGATCCGGTCACCGGGCCGGACCCGTTCGTGCAGCCAGCCGGAGAAGCGTCCGTGCGGCTGACGTTTGACGGCGATCCGCAGCTCGCCTTCGTCCACCGCGGAGCAGATCGAATAGGTGCGCCTGAGTTCTTCCCCCCCGATGGTCGCCCGCAGGATCACGTGCTGACCCTGGACGAACCGGAACCGGTCGCGCAACGCTTCCGGGAGGGCGAAGGACAGGGACAGGCAGTCCGGAGTTTCGCGGCGGAGATCGGCGATCGTGAGCGGAAAGAAACGCGGCATCCTGCGGCGGAGCTCCCTTATGGTTCCCTCGCTCAATGGGGCAGCCGCTCGGAGGATGCAAGATCCCCGTCACCGGCGGGGGCGTTTCGGTCGCACCGGGTCGCCACCGGCGTCGTACCGTCTTGTCCCCGGCACGTCGGATGCCAAGTTAGAACCGTTCCCGGCAACTCGCGGACGCCGGTGATGGATGTTCTCGTCTATCTGGTGCCGATCGCCCTGGCTCTCGGGCTCGCGGGCCTGCTCGCCTTTCTCTGGGCGCTGCGCAGTGGCCAGTTCGAGGATCTCGACGGCGCCGCGGAGCGCATCCTGTTCGACGAGGAAGAACCGCCGCCTCCCGCGCCGACGGCGGAAGGCGAGGGCCGGCGGGAGTGATCCGTTCGCGGTCTCCGGGACCACCGCCAGCAGGGCCTCGACTTCCGTCAGCACCAGCAGATGAGCGGGACAGCGCCGGCAGTCGCTGCTGCCGAAGCCCCGCCGGGCCACCGCCGTTCCCGGCTGCGCCAGCAGCGTGGCGAGAAGGCGGCATTCCTCGCCGCCGGGAAAGGGGACCGCCAGCCCGGCGGTGGCGGTGCGGCAGAGACGATCGATGTGCCAGTGCGGCTCGCGGGTGCTCAGCAGGTGGCGCAGGCAGCGGGCCCGGATCCCTCCCGGACCGCGGGCGCTGCCGCAGTAGAGGTAGAGAGCCGGGGGCAGGGGCGCGGGCCCGAGGCGGGCCGGCGGAGGCACCGGCCGGGTGATGCGCAGGAGGAGCAGATAGGCCCCTGCGGGCGATCGCGGGCGGAGCCAGTCCCCGGGGGTGATCGCGACGGCCTTCAGATGCCGCGTCGGCGCCACTGCTCGATGGCCCGCTCACGCGGCAACTCGAAGCCGATCAGGACCCGGTAGCCGGGTCCTTCCCGTGGTCCCACGCCTTCGAGCATCTGGCCGATCCGTTCGCGGCTGCCCGCCGGTCGTGTGCCTTCGACGGGAATCCGGACGGTGAACACCCGCTTGTCGATCACCCGACCGCCGAGGTCGGTGACGGCGACGAAATACGGGAGGGTGACCGTGGTCGGGTCGATCGGGCCCGCCGGGACGAGAACGACATCCACCGAATAATCGAGTTCCAGTCCCGTATCGTCGTAGCCGCAGCTTCCGCGCAAGCCCTCGAGACGGGCTTCGAGCGGCAGTGTTTCCCCGTTCGCCTCGACCGGTGTCACGGTGTCCAGCCCGTAGACGACGGCTACCTTCGGACAGCGGACCGGGGTCGGCTCCGGGGTGCTCGCGCAGGCCACGAGCAGATAGCCGAGCGCGACGACCAGCACCGGACCGCGCCGCCTCGCGGGTGACCGGGGCCTGCGGCGACGCATCTCGATCGAGTCGGGCGGGAAGTTCGCGTTGCTCATGCGGGCCGGTTCCAGGGTTGGCGGGATTGTCGCTGCCGAGGGCCGCTGGCCGTGAATCCGGGGATGCGGAACGGCGGGCCGCCCGCCTGCGGGGGTAGCAGTCCGCAGGCGCGACAGCAAGCGGGACCGGCCGGGCGCCGGGCTTGCGCCTCGTCGGCGGCGTCCTACTATGGCCCGCCCGAGGAGGCGGCAGGGGCAGGATGAAGACCCGTCAGGCAGGTACGAAGGCGATCCCGCGACAACGGTCGGAACGGCTGGCGGCGCTGGATCTCGGTACCAACAACTGTCGCCTGCTGGTGGTCGAGCCCCGGCCGCGCGGGTTTCGTGTGCTCAGGAGTTTTTCGCGGATCACGCGGCTGGGCGAGGGGCTGGCGGCGACCGGTCGTCTCGACGAGGCGGCCATGACCCGGACCATCGCCGCCCTTTCGGCCTGTGCGCGGCTGATCGAGGTCACCGGGGCGGAGCGGGTGCGGTGCGTCGCCACCGAAGCCTGTCGGCGGGCCGCCAACGGTCGCGAGTTCGTCGAACGGGTGCGTCGGGTCACCGGCCTCCCCCTCGAAATCCTCGACAGTCACGAGGAGGCGCGGCTCGCCATGCTGGGCTGCGCGCCGCTCGTCGAGCGCGACGCGCGCCGGGTGCTGCTCCTCGATATCGGCGGCGGCAGCACCGAAATCTTCTGGCTCGAGCGGCCGAACGGCGGAGCGACGTTCCGCGGGCGTGCCCACTCCCTGCCGGTCGGGGTGGTGACCCTTTCCGAGACCTCCGGTGACGGCGCCGACGAACGGGTGTATCGGCGCATGGTCGCCGCCGTGACACGTCTGATCGAGGCCGCCGGGATGCCACCGGCGGCCAACGGGGACGCGCACACCATCCAGATGCTGGGTACCTCGGGCACGGTCACCACTCTCGCCGCCGTCCATCTCGGGCTGAAACGTTACGATCGCCGACGGGTCGACGGAACCCTGGTGAGTTTCGCCGCTCTTTCGGAAGTCGCGGAACGGCTCCGCCGGCTCGATCGCGCGGGGCGGGCCGCCTATCCCTGCATCGGCCACGGCCGGGCCGACCTGGTGATGGCCGGCTGCGCCATTCTGGAGGCGGTGCATCGGCGCTGGCCGGTGGAGCGGTTGCGGGTGGCCGACCGCGGCCTGCGGGAAGGCATCCTGGCCGAGATGCTCGGCCAGGATCTCGCTCTCGCCCTGGCCGGTCCCGCGGTGGCATGAGCGGCGCCGGTGTGCGGCGGCGGGGCCGTCGTGGCCGCAGCGCCTCCTCGGCCCGCTGGCTGCAGCGTCAGCACCGGGATCCGCTCGTCCGGCGCGCCAGGGAGCAGGGCTATCGGGCACGCTCGGTCTACAAGCTGATGGAGATCGACCGGAAATTCCGGCTCCTGCGCAAGGGGGCGACGGTGCTCGATCTCGGCGCCGCACCGGGGAGCTGGAGTCAGTACGCGGCCTCGCGCGGCTGCCGGGTGGTAGCGGTCGATCTGTTGCCGATGATCCCCATCGCGGGGGTGACCTTCCTCCGGGGAGACTTTCTCGAGGAACGGACGCAGGAGCGGCTGCGCGGGCTCCTGGACCGGAGCTGCGATCTGGTGCTGAGCGACCTCGCACCGGACGCCACGGGACGACGGACCGTCGACCGGCTGCGCTCGGAAGCGGCGGCCGAGGCGGTGCTCGCCTTCGCCGGCAGCGTCCTGCGGCCGGGCGGCAGCCTGGTCCTGAAGCTGCTGCACGGCGCCGATTCGCTGGTCGTCGGCCTCGCCCGGCCGCGGTTCGCGCGCTGCCGCCTCGTTCGGCCCGCGGCCACCCGAAAGGACTCCTCCGAAATCTATCTGGTCGCCCTGGGCTTCGCGGGCGGCGGCGAGCGGGAGCCGGAGGCCGGATCCGGGAGCTGACCTAGGAGGGGGCGAGCGCCTCGCCGTTCTCGACCCGGACCGCGGCACCCTGCAGGAGCGCCTGTTCGAGGGCCCGATCGGCGGCCTCGCGGAGCTCCTCGAAGGGTCGCGGGCGAGCCGCGTCCCAGCGGCTGAGACCGATGCTGATCCGGACTTCGCAGGAAAAGTTCTGGAAGGAAAAGGGCTCGCTGGTCACCGCCAGCAGCCGACGGGCCGCGGTCTCGGCGTGTTCCGGCCGCGGCAGATTGTCGAGCAGCGCCAGGAAGCGGGCTTCGTCCTGGCGTGCCAGCGCGTCGTGACGGCGGATCTTCTTGCGGAGCCGCCCGGCGACCGCGGCGACCAGCGCATCCGCCCATTCCGCGCCACGCTCGTCGCGGATCTGGGCGAAGGCGCGGATGCCGAGGCTGGCCAGCGCGAGCAGCTTGCCCGAGCGGGCGCAGCGGCTGCTGGAAGTGGTGAAGAGGCGGGCGAGGACATGGGGCCGCGGCAGGCCGGTGAGCTCGTCGTGGTCGAGATAGTGCAGGCGCCGGCGCTCCTGCTGCTTGCGTTCGATCGCGAACAGGATGGCCCGCTGCAGCGTGGTCGGCTCCAGATTGTCCTTGGTGATGAAATCCTGGGCACCGCCGCGCACCGCCTCGGCGGCGATCACCATGTCGTCGGCGCCGAAGCCGGTCAGGACGACGATCGGCAGTTCGGGCCGGGTGCGGACCATCGTCTCGACGGTCCGCAGGCCGTGGGAATCCGGCAGGTTGAGATCGAGCAGGACGATGTCGGGTGGTTCGGAATCGATGCGGGTCAGGGCCTCGCGCAGGCTGCCGGCGACGGCGATCCGTCCGGCTCCGCATTCCCGCAGGCAGATTTCCACCAGGGCCGCATCGGACGCCGTATCCTCGACCAGCAGTATGGCATAGGTATCGAGCATGCGAATCCACCAATACGGGCTGCGAACGGGCCGGACCGGCGTGGCCGACGCTAGCCCGCAAAGCTTAAGGAAGCCTTAAGAAACATGTCGAGGGGGTCGGAACGCGCAACGATCGACGGATGCGGTCCGGTGTCCGGGTGCGGAGATTTTGGTGGAGCCGAGGGGAGTCGAACCCCCGACCTCTAGAGTGCGATTCTAGCGCTCTCCCAACTGAGCTACGGCCCCGTGATCGGCGCTGTGTATGGGATCGCCCCGGGGCGATGTCAAGGTCCGGGCCGGCGATCCGGGGCGGGGAACCGGGCCCGCCTTCAGGCGCGCACGAAGGCCCGCCGCGGCTGGCGGCCCCAACCCCGCATGCCGCGCAGCCAGGCCAGATGACCGGCGATCCGCCAGAGGTTGGCGAGCTGGCGATAGCCGAAGTTCTCGAGGATCGCCACCAGCGCCAGGATCGCCAGATGGCCGGCCCGCGGGAAACGCCGCAGCTCCATCTCCTCGAGGACCAGCGCGCCGACCGAGACGATCACGCCGAAGGCGAAGGTCAGGGCCAGCCAGGCCAGCAGGAAGGAGGTGTCGATCATGCCGAGGGCCCAGAGGACGGGCATCAGCAGATAGCCGGCCGCCTCCACCGCCGGGGCGACGACGTCGAGCAGGGCCAGGCTGGTGAGGCCGAGCCAGCCCGCCGCGCCGTAGCGTCTGCGCCCGATCATCCGCCGGTGGGCGGCGAGGCTTTCGAGGGCGCCCCGGTGCCAGCGGATCCGCTGGCGGGCGAGGGCGGCGAGGTTTTCCGGCACCTGGGTCCAGCAGACGGGCTCCGGCACGAAGCGGATCGCGTAGCGCCGCCCGCGCTCCCGCATGAAGCGGTGGAGCCGCAGGACGAGTTCGAGATCCTCGCCGACCGTGGCGGTACTGTATCCGCCGACTTCCAGCACCGCCTGGCGGCGGAAGATGCCGAAGGCGCCGGAGATGATGAACAGGGCCCCGAACCGCTCGAAGGCGAGGCGGGCCATGGTGAAGGCCCGCATGTATTCGACCGTTTGCAGCAAGGCCAGGAAGCGGGTCGGCAGTCGGACCTCGACCACCCGGCCCCCTCGCACGGGACAGCCGTTGGCCACCCGTACCGTACCGCCCACCGCGATCGTTTCCTCGCCACCCTCGACGAAGGGCTGGACCGCCCGCAGCAGGCTGTCGGCCTCCAGCAGGCTGTCGGCGTCGGCGGCGCAGAAGAGCTCGCCTTCGGCGAGATTGATGCCGGCGTTGAGAGCGTCCGCCTTGCCACCGTTCTCCTTGTCGATCACCCGCAGGGCCGGGACGGCCGCGGAACGGTAGACGGCGCGGCAGGGAACATGGGCCAGGGGGCCCGCCGGAAGGGTCGCCTCGGGTTCGAGGGCGAAGCGCTCCTTCAGCCGCTCCAGGGTGCCGTCCCGGGAACCGTCGTTGACGACGATGACCTCGAAATCCGGATACTGGAGGGCGAGCAGGGCGCGCACGGATTCCTCGATGGTCAGCTCCTCGTCGTAGGCGGGGACGATGACGGAAAGCGGAGGTGCGGCATCGACGAGACCGGTCCAGAGCGCCCGGGTCCGCCGCGCCGGCGGGCGCGTGACCATCGCCCAGAGGGCGGTCAGCATCAGGGCGAAATAGAGGAGATTCTGGACGATGCCGACAGCGAGGACGAGCATCGCCAGGAGCTGGGCGAGGAGCAGGAAGGCGGTCCAGACGGGCGCCGTCATCGACCACCACTCCCGCCGCCGGTGGCCGCCCGCGCGCCGAGACGGAGAAGGGCTTCCTCGGCCCGGAACCGCACCGCGGGATCCGGATCGTCGCGGCGGTCACGGAGCGCGCCCAGGAGCGCCACCAGTTTCCGTCGGCCGATGGCGACCACCGCCTCGGCCCGCAGACGGGGCTCGGGATCGGCGAGCATTCGCGACAGCGCGTCCAGGGCCAGCGGATGGTTGAGATCGAGCAGGGCGATGGTGGCGGCCCGGCGAATCTCCGGGTCCGGAGAGCCGGTTTCCGCGGCGATCCGCGGGGCGAGGCGGCCGAGTCCGGCCGCACCGGCGGCCTTGAGCATCACGATCCGTCGCCCAGCCGGGCCGGAGGTGGCGAACAGCCGTTCGAAACTTTCCGGCCGGATCTCCGCCAGCCGCTGCCAGAAGAGGAAGGCGGCCGGTCGCGAGAGGGCCGGGTCGAGACGGGCGTGTCGCAGGAGATCGGGGAGGGCCACTTCGTGATCGAGGAGAGCGATGGCGGCGGCGATCCGGACCGGTACGGCGCGATCGAACAGCAGTTCGGACAATGCCCGCACCACCTCCTCGCCGCGATAGATGGAAAGCCGTCGTGCCGCTTCGAGGCGCAGGCCCGGACGCCAGGAGCGCAGCTCTTCCAGCAGCCGGTCGAGAAGGCCGAGCCTCCGCCCGAGTTCGGCGAGCCGGGCGCGCCCCTCGCCGCGTACCATCTGGGCCAGCTCGTCGATCAGCTCGATCAGGAAATCCGCCGGCAGATCGGAAAGCGCGTCCGCCTCGACGGCCGCATCGGGGCTTCGGAGGTGTTCGAGAATGAGACGCCGTGCCACTTCCCGCCGACGGGCGAGGCCGTCGCGGCGGAGCTCTTCCAGGAGGCGCCGCAGCACCAGGACGAGGACGACCAGGAGGCCGATCAGCACGAGGATCAGGGCGAGCTGCCAGATCGCCCGGGAGAAGGCCTCGATCAGCGGTGGACTCGGAACCATCGCTCTTCGTCCTCTCAGAAGGCGACCGTCAGGCCGAGACCGACAGTGCGGCGCAGCCCGCCGGCGTCGCGGTCGGTGATGCCGAAATCCAGGAACAGGCGCAGACGTTCGTCGAGATCGACGGCGATGCCGGCGGACAGGCTGCGTGCGAGGGTCGTGCCCCTCTCGAGCTCGTCCCGTTCGATGGTGGTACCGGCGAACAGGCGCCATCCCGGCGCCGGTACACCGTCGACGCGGGCGGCGAGGCCGAGATCACGGCCGCCGGCTTCGTCGGCGGTGTGGACGATGGCGGTGGTCACCCGGAGGCGGGCTTCGAGGAAATACTGGGTGAGGCCGAGCTCGAGGGTGCGCACCCGGCCCCGGGGATAGCGCCTGACGCGGAGCCTGCCCGAGCCCACCGTGTCCCCGAACGTCTCCGCGCCCCGGCGGAGCCGGTGGGCGAGACCCAGGAGCATTTCGAACCGCGGCGAGAAATCGGCGCCCGGTGTCCCGCCCAGGTCCAGTTCGAGGGTCGTCGCTTCTCCCAACCGCCGCTCGATGGCGAGCAGGATTCCGACGTCCGTTTCGCCGAAGCGGTTCCGCACTTCCAGCCTTCCCCGCAGCCAGCTCCGTCGGTCCCACCGCCAGGCGAGTTCCAGCGACCCGTCGCGCCAGGGGGCGCGGTCCTTGTCGTCGTGGGCGCCGAGACTGCCGGCGACGGTGAGGCGGAACCGCCGCCTTTCGGCCGCAAGCCCCTCGAGGCGCCGCCGCACGAGCGTCTCGTAGCCGGGCACCCGGAGGAGCTTTTCGTAACCGGCGGCAGCGAGTTCGAGCCGTCCCCTGCGGTGGGCGAGGTCGGCGGCGGTGAGCAGCCCGTCGGGGTTTTCGGGCGCGAGCTCGCGCAGGCGGACGACGGCCGCCTCCGCCCGGTCGAGATCCCCGGCGGCGAAATGGATGCGGGCGGCCAGCAGCCAGGCGCGGGCATCGCCCGCATCCGGGTCGAGGAGCGCGGCCAGCACCGCCAGAGCCCGGTCGTGACGACCGGCGAAGAACAGGGCCCGGGCCCGGGCGAGGCGGAGGTCGCGATAGGCGGGGGCGATGCGGATCGCGCGCGCGAGCACCGCGTCGGCCCGATCGTAGCGCCCGAGGTCGGTCAGGATCCGGGCCTCGAACAGGAGCAGGTCGGGATTCTCGGGTCGCACCCGGAGGGCCCGGCGGACCTCCGCCAGGGCCTCTTCCTGCCGGCCGGTCTCGCGCAGCATCCGGAGCAGCGCGAAATCCGGGGGGGCCGCCAGCGCGGCGAACGGCACGGTGACCGCCAGAGCCGTGAGGAGGCCGAGACAGAGAAGCAGAAATGCCGCGACACCGTCCCGGGGACGGCGGCGGGGCCGAACCGGCATCGATCGCCCGCGGGTCAGGCCGCGTGCCGGGCCAGGGTCTTGGTGATGCGGACGGCGAGCTCCTCGGGAATGAAGGGCTTCACGAGATAGTCCTCGGCTCCGAGGGACAGGCCGCCGACCACGTCCCGCTCCTGCTTGCGGGCGCTGAGCATGATCACCGGAATGCCGGCGGTCGTCGGCGAGGCCCGCAGGCGCTTGAGAACCTCGAGCCCGTCGAGCCCGGGCAGCATGCCGTCGAGGACGATGAGGTCGAGGGGTTCGCGGGCCGCGATTTCGAGGCCTTCCTCGCCATCCCCGGCGGTCAGCAGTTCGTGGCCGTGCGCTTCGAGGGTGAAGCGCAGGAGATCGACCAGCAACTCGTCATCATCGACGACCAGGATCCGTGCCATGACGCCTCCGATTGCCTGTCCCCGCCGGAGCCGTGTCTTCCCGGCTCCTGCTGCCCGGATTCGACCACGAAAAGGTTTCATTAAGGTTAACGAATGGAAGGTTAACGAATGGTTGCCCGAGCCCGGTCGCGGCGATCACATGCGCCGCCGCCCGGGACGGAGGTGGATCAGAGACCGAGACGGTCGAGCAGGGCGGTGATCGGCCGCAGATAGCCGCTGCCGAACAGATGCAGATGCACCAGCAGCGGGTAGAGATTGTAGATGTCCTTCCGGAGTTCGAAGAAGCCCGGGGCGATCCCGGCGATCTCCGCGTAGCGGTCGTAGAAGACCCGGTCGAAGGGACCGAAGAGGGTGGTGAAGGCGAGCTCGATCTCGGGGTGGCCGAAATAGATCGCGGGATCGAGAAAGGCGGCGACCCGCTCGCCGCGGAAGAGGATGTTGCCGGACCAGACGTCGCCGTGCAGGAGCGCCGGTCGCGCCGGTTCCTCGAGCCACTTTTCGAGTCGTTCGGCCAGACGCTCGAGACGCGCGAAAGCGGACGCCGGCAGACGGCCCGAGCGCCGCGCCAGCCGGGCCATGTAGCGAAGCCGCCGGTCACGGAAGAAGGGCAGCCAGCGCGCCGTTTCCTCGTTGGGCTGGGGCAACGGACCGACGAGGGTGTCGCGCTCGAGACCGAACCTCGGGGCGGTCACCGCGTGGAGGGAGGCCAGGAGTTCGGCCGCGTGACGCTGGGGCCGGCGGCCGGGCGGCCGATCGTCGTGGTCGATGAATTCGAGCACCAGGATGTCGGCGGTGGCGGCCAGCACCTCCGGGACCGGCAGCCGGCCCAGCCGCCGCAGCTTCCGCAGCATCCAGGCCTCGAGGGAGAGGTCGGGGCCAGCGCCGCGGGAGCATTTCACCACCACCCGCGTGCCGTCCGCCAGCTCCGCCCGCTGCACCTCGGCGATGCAGCCGCCGGCGAGGGGCGACAGCCGCAACGGACGCCGCCCCAGCAGCTCCTCGACGCGGTCCGCGAGATCTCCCATCAGCCGGCAAGACGCCGTCGGATCTCGACCAGCAATCCTTCCACCGCCTGCTCGATCAGATCGAGGGCGTATTCGTAATCGGGGATGTCGCCGTACCAGGGATCGGGGATGTCGATACAGGGCGGGGCTTCGGCGAACTCCATGAGCAGCCGCACTTCCGCCGGACTGCGGCGCGGCTGCAGGCGCAGCAGGTGCCGGGCGTGGGCCCGGGTCGCCGGGAGGATGAGATCGAAGTTCGCGAAGTCGCCACGGCGGACGGGCCGCGCGACGCGCGCCGGCATCCGGTAGCCGCGCCGCTCGAGGACCAGCCGGGCACGGCGGTCGGGCGGGTTGCCTTCCTCCTCGGCGCTGGTACCGGCACTGTCGACGAGGAGATCGAGATCGCCGCCGTCGAGACGGTGGCGCAGCACCGCCTCCGCCATGGGCGAGCGGCAGATGTTGCCGGTACAGACGAAGAGGACGCCGAAGGGTCTGTCGCTCATGCGCCGCTGCCTCCCGGGAGCCTCGAGGATTTCTTTCGCGCATAGGGCCGAAGCCCGACTCCTTCAAGCCCGCGATCCGGGCGCCCCCACCGCCGTTCGGGGGGATCAGCCCCGGCGATAGGGTGCGAACCAGCCGAGCCCCGCCTCGGTTCCGTGCGCGGGCCGGTATTCGCATCCCACCCAGCCCTCGTAGCCGAGATCGTCCAGGAGGGCGAAGAGATAGGGATAGTGGACCTCGCCCCGGTCCGGCTCGTGGCGCTCCGGAACGCCGGCGATCTGGATGTGGCCGATCAGCGGCAGATACTCGCGGATGTGCATCGCCAGGTCGCCCTCCATGATCTGGCAATGATAGAGGTCGAGCTGGAGCCTGAGATTGTCCGCCCCCACCCGGTCGATGATCCGCCGCGCGTCGCGCGGGTAGCGCAGGAAATAGCCCGGGATGTCGCGGGTGTTGATGGGCTCGACGAGAATCGTGCGGCCGTGCTCGGCCGCCGCGGCCGTCGCCCGCTGCAGATTCTCGACGAAGACTTTTTCCGCCTCCGTCGGCGACACCCCTTCCCCGGGGATTCCGGCCATCGCGTGCAGGAGCCGGCAATCCAGTTCCACCGCGTAATCGAGCGCCCGGTGGATGCCTCGCGCGAACTCCTCCTCGCGTCCGGGCAGCGCACCGATGCCCCGTTCACCGGCTTCCCAGTCGCCGGGTGGCAGATTGAACAGCACCTGCTGGATGCCGGCCGCATCGAGTTTGGACCGGATGGCGGCGGCGTCGAAGGCATAGGGGAAAAGGAACTCGACGCCCCGAAAACCGGCCCGGGCCGCCGCCGCGAACCGCTCGAGAAAGCCCACCTCGTGAAACATCATGCTGAGATTGGCGGCGAAGCGCGGCATGGTTCCCTCCCTGATCCGCGGTCTCCTGCGCAGGACCGTATCCTGCGCCATCCGCGGCGGAGGGCGCAAGACGACAGGCGCCGTTTCGGCCGTTCCGCGGCGGTTTCCCGGGCGGGAAGCCGGTCGCGACCGGCGGGCGGGTGCCGGGCTACGCGACAATCGGCCGGGATGGGCTTTTCGCCCTCGTCGCTTTCTTCTATGTCCTGCCTGCGCCCCGGTCGGGGGCGGCGGCCACGGGTCACGGGTCTCGGGAGAACCCGCCGCCGGGCCGACGGAACCCCGCCGCTGCCGACGCAACATCGAGGAACTCGCGCCGACGTGCCGCGCCTGATCATCGGCCATTCTCTCGATCCGCTCGCCCGCCGGCTGCCCTGGCTGCAGCGGGGGATCTGGCGCGGCGAGGCCTGGATCCTCGAGCTCCTGCTGCGGGTCGGCGGCTGTCTGTCGGTGGACCGGGCCTCGGCCCTGGGCGGCGCACTCGCCGCCCGCATCGGACCGCGGCTGGCCAAGCATCGGCACGTGGTCGCCAACTACCGCCGCGCCTTCCCCGAATGGAGCGATGAGGAGGTGGAGCGGGTCGCGCGGGAGATGTGGCGCAACTTCGGTCGGGTGCTCGGCGAAATGGCCTTTCTCGAACGCTTCTGCGACCGGCTCGCCGACCGCATCGAAATCGTCGAGGATGGCGATCTCGAGCCCCTGCGCCGGGGTAGGGCGGCCATCCTGGTGGGGGCCCATCTCGGCAACTGGGAGCTCACTCAGACCACACCGGCACGGCTCGGATTCCATCTCACGGCCCTCCATTCACCCTTTTCCAACCGGTATCTGGAGAGGGTGATCGCCGGTCTGCGCCGCCGTCTTCCCTGCCGGTTCCTGGAAGTCGAAGGGGCATCGCGGCAGCTCCTGCGGGAGCTGCGAGCGGGACGCTGCGTGGGGCTGCTGACGGATCAACGTGACGACGGGGGGGAACCGGTCCCCTTCTTCGGCATCCCGGCTCCGACCCCGATCGGCCCGGCGCGTCTCGCGCTCAGGACCGGCGCGCCCTTCATTCCGGTGCGCGTCGAGCGTCTCGGAGGGGTCCGCTTCCGGTTCACCGTCCATCCGCCGATCGAGCCGGATCCGGGAGCCGCGAGCGCGCGCGAGGCGGCGATCGACATGACCACGAAGCTCAACGCCCTGTTCGAGACCTGGATCCGCGCCCGTCCGGAGCAGTGGCTGTGTGTGAAGCGTCGCTGGCCGCGGCCGCCGCGCGGACGGTCCGGAAACCCATCCCGGCCGGCGGCGGAGGTGGCCGCGTGAGCCTGCGTGCCGGGGGCCCCGTGACGGAGGTCGCGGCGCCGGACGCAGCCGGATTCCGGCCGCCCCGTACCTGGCTGATGATGGGCCACAAGGCCGGCGACAACTCGCAGATTCTGGCACTGGCCGAGGGGCTCGGCTGGCCGTTCGAGATCAAGCGGCTGGTCTATCGCCGCTCGGAACTGGTGACCAATCTTCTCGCCGGCCCCACCCTGAAGGGGCTGGTGCGGGAAAAGTCGAGCCCTCTGGAGCCTCCCTGGCCGGAGCTGATCATCTCCGCCGGCCGTCGCAACGAGCCGCTCATCCGCTGGATTCAGACCCGTGTCGGCAGCCGCGAACGGATCAAGCTCGTGCACGTCGGCCGCCCCTGGGCGCTGCACGAGTGCTACGATCTGATCGTCACCACACCCCAGTACCGGTTGCCGCGCAAACCCAACATCCTCCACAACGAACTGCCGCTGCACCGGGTCTCCGCGGAACGGTTGCGCGAAGCCGGGGAACGCTGGGCCGATCGGCTCGCTCGTCTGCCGCGACCGCATGTCGCGGTGATGGTCGGCGGCAACGCCGGTCCCTACAATTTCGATCGCGAGAACGGGGCCCTGCTGGGCTACTGGGCGAGCCGCATGGCCCGCGAGCTTTCCGGCTCGCTTCTCGTCACCACCAGCGCCCGCACGCCCCGCAAGGCGCTTCGGGCGCTGGAAGTCCAGATCGAGGTTCCGGCCTTCGTCTACCGCTGGCGGCCGGGTGATCCGGACAATCCCTATTTCGCCTTTCTGGCCCTGGCCGAGCGGCTGATCGTCACCTGCGACAGCATGTCGATGCTGGCCGAGGCCTGCTCCACCGGCAAGCCGGTGTTCATCTTCGACCTTCTGCGGGGACCGCGGTCCCGCCGGCCGCCGGTGCCGCCGGACGCCGCGATCCGGGGCCGCTCGCTGCGCGAACGTCTCGCCGATTTCCACCCGCGCCCGGTGATCTACCGTATCGGCATGGCCATCGGGCCGAAGCGCCTGACCCGTGACGTGACCCTGATTCACGCCCGCCAGGTGGAGGCGGGGCGGGCCGCCTGGCTCGGCGAGCCCTGGCCCGAGGGGCGGAACCCGCCGCCGATGCGCGATCTGGAGCGTGCGGTGGCCGCGGTTCGCGCGCTCTTCGGAGCCGACGGGCGGCCGCTGCCGCCGCCGCCCGAGCTCGCCCGCATTCCCCGCGGCGGCTCGTTGATGCCCGAACTGTACCAGCGGCTTTTCCAGTAGAGGCGCGGCGGGTCGGCGGGGGCCGGGGCTCAGAAGCCGGGGGCGCTTTCCGGTTCCAGCGCCCGCATCACATAGTCGCGGTACTGCGGTCGCCAGCGCCGCCAGAGCCTCCGAAGCTCGGCCACCGGGTCGCCGTCGGTCCAGTCCACCCGCAGATCGGTCACCGGCCAGCTCATCCGATCGGCCACCAGCAGACCGGAGGCGTGGAGAGGCCGTGTTTCGCCGCCGGCGTCCAGGCCCGCCGTCAGGGCCGCCATCAGCCGGTCGCCGAGTTCACCGGCGGCGTCGAAAAACGCCTCCAGCATCCGCCGCGGCACCATCCGGTCGGCCAGCAGGTTGCCGGCCGCGACCGCGTTGTCGGCGGTCGCCGCGGCGTGCAGACCGAGCGCCCGCTCGCCGGTGAAGGCGGCCGCCCTTCCCTGGGCGTCGACGATGGCGAGCTGTCGCCATTCGATCGCCCGCGAGGTGCGGACCAGCTCGTCGAGGGTTCGCTGAGCGCCGTGGCCGCGTTCGAGGAGACCGAGGGCCCTGGGGCCGAGACGGGGATCGGTGACGTTCTGGGTGGCCACCGCACCGGCACCCGCCCGCACATGGATGCAGCGCGCCGCCACCGCCATCGAGGAGGAGGCGACGACGGCACCGAACTGGCCCGTCCGTTCGCAGCGCGCCACCAGCGACAGGGTCATGTCCTCTCCCGTTCTTCGGGGATCACGGCGATGACGTCGATCTCCACCAGCCATTCGGGACGGGCGAGAGCGCTCACGACGACACCCGTGGAGACCGGATGCACACCCCGGAGCCAACGGCCGACGACCCGGTAGACCGGTTCGCGATAGCGCGGATCGACGAGATAGATGGTGATCTTGCAGATATCCTCGAGGCGGCTTCCCGCCTCCTCGAGAAGGCGGGCGACATTGGCCATCGCCCGCTCCGCCTGGCCCGCCGCGTCACCGACGGCCACGTTTTCCCCGGTCTCCAGATCCTGGCCCACCTGGCCGCGCAGGAACAGGAGGCTGCCACGGGCCCTGACGAGCTGGCAGAGATCGTTGTCGAGACGCTGCTCGGGATAGGTGTCGCGGGTGTTGAACTTGCGAAAGCGCTGATGGCTCATGCCGGCGATCCGGTGCGGGGATGGGAAGGAGGCGGCGTGCGATCCGGCATCTCAGAACGCCATGCAGAGCCGGAGCGCATCGAGAACGGCGGCGTGGATGTTGCGCGAGGCGACCGCATCGCCGATCCGGTAGAGGCGGTAGCTGCCCTCGGGATTGCGGCACAGGGTCTGGGGCCGGCCCGCCAGCAGAGCGGGAATGTCGATCTCGCCCCCGTTGGTGGAACCCGGCTTGAGTGCGAAATACAAGGCGTCGTTGGGCCGGGTACCGCATTCGACGACGATCTGATCGACCAGCCGGGTGGTGTGGCGCTGGGCGAATTCGTTGAAGAGTTCGGCCTCCAGCCGGTTGCCCTGACGCCGTACGGCGACGAGCCGCTCGAAGAGGGTGATCCGCACCTCCCGCTCGGTGAAGGCGGTGACATAGGCGGGGTAGTTGGTGCCCCCGACGAGCGGAGCCAGCATGCGTTCCGGGGTGACGTATTCGAGCTTGGCCCCCGCGCGGGCGATGACCTCGGCGGTGACCAGACCGGGATGGGCGCCGTTGTCGTCGAACAGCAGCACCTGGTCGCGGGGCTGGTCGGCACCGCTCAGGATGTCCCAGCTCGTGGTCACGAGCTCTTCACCTTCGCGGAGATCGCCGGTGTGGGGCAGGCCACCGGTGGCGAGGACGACGATGTCCGGCGCGAGGGCCAGCACGTCTTCGGCCTCCGCCAGGAGATCGTAACGGAAGGTGACCCCGAGGCGCTCGCATTCGGCCACCCGCCAGTCGATGATGCCCATGAGCTCGATCCGCCGGTCGAGCGCCATCGACAGGCGGATCTGACCGCCCGGCCGGTCGGCCGCTTCGAGCACGATCACCTCGTGACCGCGCGCCGCCGATACCCGCGCCGCCTCGAGTCCGGCCGGGCCGGCCCCCACCACCACGACCCGCTTGCGCGGCCCGGTACCCGGGACGATCTCGTGGGGAAGCGTGGCCTCGCGGCCGGTGGCGGGATTGTGGAGGCAGAGCGCGTCGCCACCCTCGTAGATGCGATCGATGCAGTAGCCGGCGCCGACGCAGGGGCGGATCCGCTCTTCCTCCCCGCGCCGGATCTTGGCGGTGATGTGCGGATCGGCCATGTGCGCCCGGGTCATCCCCACCATGTCGAGAAGGCCCTCGCGGATCGCGAAGCGGGCCGTCGCCACATCGTTGATGCGGGCGGCGTGGAACACCGGCACGTCGCCGAGTTCCCGCCGTACCGCTCCGGCGAAGGCCAGATGAGGTGCGGTCGGTGTTCCCATGTTGGGAATGACCTTGGCCAGGGCGACGTCGGTCTCGATATGGCCGCGGATGACGTTCAGGAAATCGAGCTTGCCGCCGGCGAACAGGCGGCGGGCGATCTCGAGGCCTTCCTCTCTGGTCAGTCCGCCCTCGAAATGCTCGTCGACGACCATCCGGATGCCGACCACGAACTCCTCGCCCACGGCCTCGCGCACCGCCTCGATCACCTGCAGGGAAAAGCGCATCCGGTTGTCGAGGGAACCACCGTAGGCGTCCCGGCGGCGATTCCAGGCGGGGGACCAGAAGGCGTCCAGGAGATGGCCGTAGGCTTCGAGCTCCACACCGTCGAGGCCGGCCTCGCGACAGCGCGCCGCGGCGGCGGCATAGGCCCGGACGATCCGCTCGATGTCGAAGTCCTCGATTTCCTTCGGAAAGGCGCGGTGGGCCGGCTCCCGGAGCGGCGAAGGCCAGAGAAGCGGCAGCCAGTCGCCGGTGAAGTTGGAGGAACGCCGGCCGAGATGGGTGATCTGGCACATCACCGCACAGCCCTGTTCGTGCACCGCGTCGGCGAGGTCGCGCAGCCAGGGCAGGATCTCGTCCCGGTAGAGGTGGAGATTGCCGAAGGCCGGTGGGCTGTCGCGGTCGACCACGGCGGAGCCGCCGATCATCGTCAGCGCCATGCCGCCACGCGCCTTTTCGAGGTGATAGAGGCGGTAGCGGGTCTTCGGCATGCCGTCTTCGGCATAGGCCGGCTCGTGGCTCGTGCTCATGATCCGGTTCCTGAGCACGAGGTTCTTCAGCCGGAACGGCTGCAGCAGCGGATCTGCGTTCGGCATGCGGTGCACTTCCCCCGGTCCGGATCGAAGGGATCCGGACGTGGCACGCACCCTGTTACAACTCCGCTCGCCACCGGGCAATGGCCGACGCCGCGCCCCCGTGCTTGACGCGACGCCGGCCGTGGGGCAGCGATACCGGGGGAGGAAACGGGCACCGATGGATCTGAGCGTCTGGATCGAGCGGCACGCCGCCTTCACGCCGACACGCGTGGCGATCCGATCCCGGCAGCGCAGCCTCGGCTACGAGGCGCTCGCCGGTCGCGTCCGCGATCTGGCGCGGGGGCTCAAGCACGGTCTCGGCATCGGCCGTGGCGACCGGATCGCCTTCCTCGGCTACAATCATCCGGATTTCCTGACCCTGCTGTTCGCCTGCGCCCGCCTCGGGGTGCTGATGGTGCCGCTGAACTGGCGCCTTGCGACGGCCGAAAACGCCTACATCCTGCGCGATGCCGGTGTCGAGACCCTGCTCGCGACCGCCGAGTTCGCCGCCGAGGCCGAGCGTCTCGGCGAGGCCGTCGGAGGGCTGCGTCTGGTCGCGGTGGACGGCGAACGGGCGGGGATGGTCGCGTTCGAGGCGCTGCTCGCCACCGGCGGCGATTCCCGCAATCCGCACGTCGGCCTCGAGAGTCCGCTGCTCGTCGTCTACACTTCGGGGACCACGGGCCGACCCAAGGGGGCGGTGCTGCGTCAGGAAGCGCTGCTCTGGAACGCGCTCAATTCCACCCACATGCACGATCTCACGAGCCGCGATCACGTGCTCACCGTGCTGCCCCTCTTTCACGTCGGCGGGTTGAACATCCAGACCACACCCGCCCTCCACGCCGGCGCCGAGATCACCCTGCTCGACCGTTTCGACGCCGGCGGTACACTCGACGCCATCGCCCGGCTGCGGCCCACGCTCACGGTGCTCGTGCCGGCCACCATGCGGGCGCTGATCGAGCATCCCGCCTGGGAGGAGACGGACCTCTCCTGCCTGCGGATGATCGCCTGCGGCTCGCAGGTCGTGCCGCGTCCGCTGCTGGACGCGTTCAATCGTCGCGGGGTGCCGGCGGCCCAGGTCTACGGATCGACGGAAACCTGCCCCATCGCCGTCTACCAGCGGGCCGCGGACGCCGTCGCCAAACCCGGCGCCACCGGCAAGGTGGCGCTGCACGCCGAGCTGCGTCTCGTCGACCGCGAGGGGAAGGAGGTGCCGCAGGGCGAACCCGGCGAACTGCTGGTCCGCGGCCCCAACGTGATGTTCGAGTACTGGGGCGACGAGGCGGCCACCGCCGAAGTGCTCCGGGAAGGGTGGCTTCACACCGGGGATATCGGCTATCTGGACGCGGAGGGGGATCTCTGGATCGTCGACCGCAAGAAGGACGTCGTCATTTCGGGCGGTGAAAACATCTACCCGGCGGAGCTCGAGGCGATTCTGCACGAACATCCCGGGATCCGCGACGCGGTGGTGGTGGGACGGGCCGATGCGCGCTGGGGCGAAGTCCCGGTGGCGGCGGTCGTCCGCCACGATTCCGCACTCACCGAGCGCGAGGTGCTGGCGCTGTTCGAGGGACGGCTGGCCCGCTTCAAACATCCGCGGGAGGTGATCTTCATGGACGAGCTGCCGAGGAACGCCATGGGAAAGGTCCTCAAATACCGCGTCCGCGACTGGATCGCGGTGCGCGAACGGCGGGGACCGGGCGGCCGATGATTCGGCTTCATCATTCGCTAACCGCGATTCCGTAGGATGGAAGCGGGCGACAGGGGTCGGAGTTCGGAGAGAACGGATTGACCAGGCTGGGTGGTGAGGGCGCGACCGGCTCCGGCGACACGGCGACGGCCGTCATGGCGCGGCAACGGCGGCCGGCGGCGGAAACGGCCTCCGAGACGGCGTTCGATGCCGGCGAACCGGTGTCCGGCGGCCGGGCGGCGGCGGTATCGGCGGCTGCGGATCCGGAAGCCGAGACGGCCGCCCGCCTGCGTCGGCGCGCTCTTCGCCGGCGCCTGCTTTCCATCGCCATCGGCGGCGCGCTGCTTCTGTTCGCCGTCTGGGTTCTCCAGCGCTGGGCGGCGCATGTCACCCTCGAGGAGCTGTTGCGGGAAATGGAGGAGATCGGCCCGACCCAGGTCGGTCTCGCGGTCACCTTCACGGCCCTGAGCTTCGTCGCCCTGATCGGCTACGAGTTCTACGCCGTGCAGTTCACGCGGCGCCGCCTGCCGATGCCGCTGGTGGCCCTCTACTCCTTCATCACCCAGGGGATCGCCCACGCCACCGGCTTCGCCATCCTGGTGGGCGCCACCGTCCGTTACAAGCTCTACAGCGCGCGCGGCTTCGATCTGATCGACGTCGCCAAAATCCAGATCTATTTCACCACCGCCTTCGGCCTCGCCGTCTTCACCTTGGGGGGGCTCGCACTGCTGCTCGATCCCGGCCCCCTGGCCGCGGCCACCGACATCGCCACCTTCTGGTGGCGGCTCGCCGGAACCGTCCTGCTCGCGGCGGTGGCCGGCGTGGTGCTGGTCGGGGCCGTCATGCATCGGCGTTTCCGGCTGTTCGGCCATCTCGTCGATCTGCCGGGGTTTTCCGCGACCGTGGTGCTGATTTTGCTCGGGGTCGGGGACCTGCTCGGGATCGCCGCCGCCCTCCACGTACTGCTGCCGGCCGATCTCCATCTCGGCTTCTTCCAGACCCTCAACATCTTCGTCGCCGCCCTGGCCCTGGGTCTCGTCAGCAACGTGCCGGGCAGTCTCGGCGTGTTCGAAGGGGCCGTGGTGCTGCTGATCGGGCCGCCGCCGAGCCTCGCCGCGCCGCTGATCAGCTCGCTCATCATGTTCCGCGCGGTCTACTACATGCTGCCGCTGCTGCTGGCGATCCTGAGCTTCGGTGCCGTCGAACTGCTGCGCCTGCGCCACCGGCGGAGCTGAACCGCGGTACGGCCGATCGGAACGGTCAGGCGAGCAGGGCGCCGACCCGTTCCAGCAGCCGCCAGAGCCGGTGCGGGGTCGCCGGCATGTCCACATGATGGATGCCGTAGCCGGCGAGGGCGTCGACGACGGCGTTGATCACCGCCGGCGGCGCGCCGATCGCTCCCGCCTCGCCGGCCCCCTTCACGCCGAGGGGATTGGTCCGGCAGGGGATCACCACCCAGTCGAAATCGAAGGCGGGCAGATCGTCGGCCCGGGGCAGGACGTAATCCATCAGCGAGCCCGAGAGGAGCTGACCGCTCTCCGGATCGTAGACCGTCCGCTCCAGCAGCGCCTGACCGATCCCCTGGGCGAGACCGCCGTGAACCTGGCCCGCGAGCAGGGCCGGGTTCACCACCACGCCGAAATCGTCCACGACGGTGTAGCGTTCGATCCGCGGGACGCCCGTCGCGCGGTCGATCGACAATTCGCAGACGTGACAGCCGTTGGGGAAGGTCGGGGCTTCGGGCTGGAAACTGTCGCTCTCCTCCAGACCGCCGGCCGCCGCCGCCACCTCGACCAGCGAGAGGCGACGATCGGTGCCGAGGATGAAGAAACTCCCCTCGGCGAAGCCGATGTCGGTGGTCGCCGCCTCCAGCATCTCGGCGGCCCGTTCCCGCGCCCGGGCGACCAGGCGCTCGCCGGCCCGCAGGACGGCGGCGCCGCCGATGGGGATCGACCGCGAGCCACCGGTGCCGCGGCCGCTGGCGACGAGATCGGTATCGCCCTGGACGACTTCGATGTCGGCGAAGGGCAGGCCGAGCCGGTCGGCGACGATCTGGGCGTAGGCCGTCTCGTGGCCCTGGCCGTTGTTCTGGGTGCCGATGTAGAGCCGCAGCCGACCGTCCGGCCGGAGCTCGAGGCGGGCCTCTTCCGGCGAGCCGCCGGCACAGCGCTCGATGTAGTAGGCGACACCGAGCCCGAGCAGCCGGCCCGCCGCGGCCGCCGCCTGCCGCCGCCCGGCGAAGCCGGCGACATCGGCGCGGGCGAGGGCGGCGTCGAGAAGGCGCGGAAAATCGCCCGAATCGTATGTGTAGCCGAGCGCGGTGCGATAGGGCATCGCCGCGGGCGGAACGAAGTTGCGGCGGCGGAAGGCGATCGGGTCGCAACCGAGTTCGCGGGCGGCGAAATCGACCGCCCGCTCGACCGCATAGGCCGCCTCGGGACGCCCGGCACCCCGATAGGCATCGACCGGCGCCGTGTTGGTGAACACGCAGCGCACCCGGTAGTGGGCCGCCTCGAAACGATAGACCCCGGTGTACATGTAGGCGCCGCATTCGGTCGGGATGAAGGGCCCCACCTGCGACAGATAGGCGCCGAGGTTGGCGATCGCGGAGGCGCGGATGGCGGTCATCCGGCCGTCTGCGTCGACGGCGATGGAAACGGTGGTCACATGGTCGCGGCCGTGGGTGTCGGCGAGGAAGGATTCGGTCCGTTCCGCCACCCATCTGACCGGTCGCCGGAGAATCCGGGCGGCGTGGAGGCAGACCGGATACTCGGGAAAGACGAAGATCTTCATGCCGAAGGCACCGCCCACGTCGCGGGTGACCACCCGGAGCTTCTCCCTGGGAATGCGCAGCACCTTCTCGGCCAGGATACGCTGCATGCCGTGAACCCCCTGACTGCCGACGGTCAGGGTCAGGCGGTCGGTTCCCGGATCGTATTCGGCGAGACAGGCCCGCGTCTCCATCGGATTGACGACGATCCGGTTGTTGACCAAGGTCAGCTCAAGGACGCGGTGGGCCGCTGCGAACCGGCGATCGACCGCCTCGGCGTCCCCGGTCTCCCAGTCGAGCGCCAGATTGCCGGGGGCCTCGGGCCAGATCTGCGGCGCCTCCGGATCGAGGGCACGGCCGGTGTCGACGATGGCGGCGAGGGGGTCGTAATCGACGAGGATCGTCTCGGCGGCGTCGCGTGCGGCGTGGGGGGTCTCGGCGATCACCGCCGCCACCGGATCGCCGACGAAGCGCACCCGTTCGCGCGCCAGCACCGGCCGCTCCGGCGCCGCCATCGGCGTCCCGTCCCGGTTTTCGTAGAGGGTCGTGCAGGGCAGCGGGCCGATCCCCGCGGCATCGAGCTCGGCGCCGGTGAGGATGGCGAGGACGCCCGGCATGCTCAGGGCCCGGGTGCAATCCAGGGAACGGATGCGGGCATGGGCGTGGGGCGAGCGCAGGAAGACCGCATGGGCGCAGCCGGGCGGCGGCCCGTCGTCGGTGAAACGGCCCCGCCCGGTGATCAGGCGGGCATCCTCCTTGCGTGTGATGGCTTGTCCGAGACCGAACTGGCCCATTCCTTCCCCCGCTCCTATGTTGACCCGGCGGCACCGCTCGCCGGCCGTCGATGGCGCTGCCATAGCGTCGATCGGGCAAGGATGCGAGCCTCATGATCCCGCTCAAGGACTACAATCCGACCAGGCGCCGGCCGATCGTCACCGTCGGCCTCGTGCTTCTCGGCGTGGTCGTGTTCCTCTGGCAGATCTCCGAGGGGGCGCGGGGTTTCGAACGTACGGTCTACGGGCTGGGGATGATCCCGGCGGTGCTCACCGGCCAGGCGAGGCTGGCTCCCGAGCTGGAGATGGTGGCTCCCTGGGCGACCCTCTTCACCTCGATGTTCCTGCACGGCGGCTGGATGCATCTGATCGGCAACATGCTGTACCTCTGGATCTTCGGCAACAACGTCGAGGACCGCCTCGGGCACGGCGCCTTCCTGCTGTTCTATCTGGCCTCCGGCCTCGCCGCCGCGGCGGCCCAGATCCTCCCGGATCCCGGGGCCGAGACGCCGATGGTGGGGGCGAGCGGGGCCATCTCCGGGGTGCTCGGCGCTTATCTGGTCTTCTTTCCGCGGGCCCGGGTCCTGGTGCTCGTTCCGGTGGGCTTCCTGTTCATCTATACCTTGCCGGCGGGCTGGCTGCTCGGTTTCTGGTTCTTCTTCCAGATCCTGAGCGCCCTGGTGACCCCGCCGACGGCCGGCGGTGTGGCCTGGTGGGCGCATATCGGGGGATTCGCCTTCGGGGTGCTGGTCGCCGTGCTGCTGCGAGGGGGCATCCGACGCAAACCGCCGTTGCCGCGTCGCGGGCCCTGGGGATAGGCCCGGTGGCCGGGCGGATCCTCCGGCTCGGCGGCGGGGCGAAACGAAAAATGCCGGAGGTGCCGTCGCGCGGCTGCCGGATCTCCCGCCGGCCGCGCGGTCCGACGACCCGCCGACGGGCGTTCCGAGGCGCCGCTTCCGGGCGGTACGGGCGTGGTTCCGTGTGCTTTCAGGAAATTTTTATCCAAATGACATCACAATTGTTCTTGTCTTGTAGGTTAAAGTAACTCTTCTTTAATCATTTACCGTATTGCGCCATCGTTAAAGTAACGTTAACCTTTCTCTTGTAGAGGCACGGAGAGGGACACCGGTCGTCGCCCTCGGCAGCCCGGCAAGTGGCGACGCACCAACCAAAGGAGAACGGAGATGGCGGTATCACGGCGGGATCTTCGGGCACTGACGGGCAAGGCGGAGCAGGACCTCACGCCATCGCCGGCGGCTTCGGCGGCGATCCTCCCGTTCAAGCGCGAGCGGGGTCGGCCGGACATCGCCTTCGAGAACCTGACCGCCACCCTGGAAGAGGAAACCGGCATTCTCTGGGCCGAGATGCATCATCTCGAGCGGGCCTGCTTCACCCGCCCGCTGATGCGCGACGGCCGCCAGTTCCAGCTCTATCTCAAGCGGCTCTATCAGGGGGCCGGTGTCGAGGAGATGCCGTTCCGCTACCTCGCCTGGGTGTCCCGGGCCAAGGGGGCCTGGAGCCTCGGCGGCGATCTTTCGGTCTTCACCGCCCTCATCCGGGCCCGGGATCGCGAGGCGCTGCGCGCCTACGCCCATCTTTCCGTCGACGTCCTGTACGACAACTACCGCAACCTCGAGCTGCCGATCCTGACCGCGGCGGTGATCGAGGGCGACGCCGTGGGCGGCGGCTTCGAGGCCATGCTGACCAACGATTTCGTGATCGCCGAGCGCGGCGCCAAGTTCGGCCTGCCGGAGATCCTCTTCAACCTGTTCCCCGGGATGGGCGCGTACAGCTTCCTGCGCCGTCGGGTCGGCGAGGTGGAAGCCCGCCGGCTGATCGAGGACGGCCGCACCCGCAGCGCCGACGAGCTGCACGAGCTCGGCCTCGTCGACATCGTCTGCGAAAAGGGCGAGGGGCGCGATCGCCTGCGCCGGCACGTGCAGGCCAACCCGCGTCGCTTCCGCACCGAGCTCGCCCTGCGCCGCATGCGCAATCGGGTGGAGCCGGTCACCAAGTCCGAGCTCGTCGATATCGTCGAGCTCTGGGTCGATCTGGCGCTGGCCCTCGACGAGCAGGATCTGCGGCGGATGGACTGCCTCGCCCGCCACCAGCAGCGGCGCCGGGCCGCGGCCTGAGAACCGCCACCGGACGAGACCGCAGCCGATGGGCGGCGACGCGGTTCCCGCCGGGCGTCAACTGCCGGGAGCCCGGAGACCGGCGCCGCGCCCGCCCGCCCGATAGCGCCGCAGGGCCTCGCGCACCCGCTCCAGCTCCTGCCGCGCCTCGGCCACTTCCTGCCGGCCGCGCATGATCAGCGCGTGATCGTCGAGTTTGCGCCAGGACAGGCAATGCTCGAACAGGGCCTGGGCGCCGATATGGGCGGCGCTGCTGCGGAGCGCGTGGGCGATGTCGCGGAAGGCACGGCTGTCTCCGGCTTCCGCCGCCTTTTCCAGCTCCCCGAGCAGGGCGCCGGCGTCGGACAGGAACTCCTCGACGAGACCGGCGAGAAAGCCGTCGCCACGATCGAGTTCGGCGAGAGCCGCCAGCTTGCGTTCGTCGAGGACGCTCGCGTGCCGGGCCCTGCGGGTCGCCGGATGCGGCACGATCACGGCGCCCTGGTCCGACGGGCGGCCGGGATGCGGCGCCGCCTTCGGTCGCGCGGGTGGTGCAGGGTCGTGGGCGGCGAGGAGCTGGTCGATGGTGTCGATCAGCAGCGCGGCGTCCAGCGGCTTGGTGAGATACTCGGTGAAGCCCAGTTCCAGGCAGCGCTGGCGGGTTCGTCGGGTGGCGTCGGCGCTGAGCGCCACGAGGGGCGGCAGCTCCGCGGGCGGATGGGTGAAGCGCAGGAGCTTGACCGTTTCCGGCCCGCTCATTTCCGGCATGTTGACGTCCAGGAGCACGAGATCGAAACGCTCCTGTTCGAGCCGCTCGATGGCCTGATGGCCGTTGCCGACCAGAACCACCTCGTGGCCGGCGTGCTCCAGCACCCGCTCGATGACCATCTGGTTGGTGCGGTTGTCCTCGGCGACCAGGATGCGGGCCGGTCGGCGGGCCCGGGGGATGGCCTCCTCCGGGGGACGCGGCGCTTCGGAGATCCCCGCGGGTGCGAAGGCGGCCCGCAGCACCCGGCGCAGGATCCGATCCTCGACCGTCGCCGGCAGCGCGGCGAGGCAGGGGGATCGCGTCCCGCCACCGCCGCCGATGGTGACGATGTCCACCGGCTCGGCCCGGCAGAGCGGCAGCAGCGCCTCGGCCAGGCGGGCGAGATCGACGGGCGGCCGGGCCTCGGTCACCAGCACCACCCGCCGGCAGGTGACCCGGTCGGCGGTGGCCACCGCCTCCTCGATCGAGCTCACGGCGCGGGTCCGCACCCCCATGGCCGCCACCCGCTGCGCCAGGGCCACCGCCTGCAGCGGATGGCCGAGACAGATGGCGAAGGTCTGGTCCGGCAGTTCCTCCTCTTCCTGCGGCAACGGGGTGAAGGGCAGTTCACACCAGAAGATCGAGCCCCGCCCGGGCTCGCTTTCGATCCCGATCCGCCCGCCCAGCAGTTCGACCAGCTCGCGGGCGATGCTGAGGCCGAGTCCGGTGCCCCCGGCGCGCTCGGCACCGTCCCCGGCCTGTTCGAAACGCTCGAAGATCCGCTGCTGGGCCTCGGGTGAGACACCGATGCCGGTGTCCCGCACCTCGAAGCGCAGCCATCGTTCCGGGCCGTCTCCCGGCAGCGGCCGCACCGCGACGACGATGCCGCCCCGTTCGGTGAAGCGGATCGCGTTGGCGACCAGGTTGACCAGCACCTGGTGCAGCGGCTGCTCGCCGCCGCGGAGCCGGTACGGCGTTTCGGGATCGAGCTCGAGACGCAGATAAAGTCCCTTTTCGGCCGCCGCCGGCAGCAGCATCGCCCTGAGGGTCGCGAGCCGGCGATCGAGATCGAAGGTTACAGGCGCCACCTCGAGACCGCGCGATTCGAGCCGGGAAAGATCGAGCACCGCGTTCACCAGACCGAGCAGGCTGTGGGCGGCGGTCCGGATGGTCGCCGCCATCTCCTCCTGCTCGTGATCGAGACGGGTGGTGCGCAGGAGCTCGCTCATGCCGACGATGGCGTTGAGCGGCGTCCGGAATTCGTGGCTCATGGTGGCGAGGAAACGGCTCTTGGCCTCGTTGGCCTCGCGGGCCCGGGCCAGCGCCTGGGCCAGGCGCTGCTGGAGCACCGAGACATAGGCCGGCAGGACGATGAGGGCGAGAATGAGCGAGGCGTCGAGGACCGGATAGGCGCGCCAGTCGCGGCTGAGGACCACCACCGCGCCGAACATCACCAGCGAAAGACCGGCGGCGGTGAACAGATAGGCACGACCGTAGCGGAAACCGTGGCCGAAGATGAGCCACAGCAGGAGGGGATAGAAGGGGGTGGCGAGATGGCCGCCGATCAGCATGGCGGCGTTGACCCCGGTGGTATCGACGAGGATGCCGGCGACCCGGCGGGCCGGCGAGGGCCGCGGCCGGCGCAGGATGTCCAGGAACAGCAGCAGGGCCGAGATCGTCCCGCCAGCGAACAGCACGCTGCTCCAGAGGAACACCTCGGCGCGTTCCTCTTCCGGGAAGGGGGCGAGGAGCATGTAGGCGTACATGCCGGCGATGACCCCGAAGCGGATCAGCGCCTGTTCGTGCTCGCTGTCTTCGCGGGCGGCGAGACGCGCCCGCAGCCGGGCCACGATCCCCTCCGCCGGTGGCGATGGCCGCGCCCGGTTCCGATTCCGCTCCCGCGGCGACGGACCGCGATGATCGGCGGCGGTCATCGCGTCAGCCGCAGCTCGCCAGACGCAGCGGGGCGCGCACCGCCTGCATCTCGAACTGGGCGGCGCTCAGCGGCGGGCTGATGAGATCGCCCTGGGCCTCGTCGCAGCCGAGCTCCACGAGGCGGCGGAGCTGTTCGGAGGTTTCCACCCCTTCGGCGATGACCCTGAGGCCGAGACTGTGGCCGAGTCCGATGATCGCCCGGATGATGACTTCGTCGCTCCTCTCCCGGTCCAGATCGCGGATGAAGGACTGGTCGATCTTCAAGCGGTGCACCGGCAACCGCCGCAGATAGGAGAGGGAGGAATAACCGGTACCGAAATCGTCGATCGACAGACGCACGCCGAGCCGCTGCAGATAGCGCAGGCAGGCCTGGGCCGCCTTGTCGTTGCCGAGCACCGCGTTCTCGGTCAGCTCGACATCGAGCCTTTCGGGTTCGAGGCCGGTCTGTTCGAGGACCCGTTCGATCAGCAGCTCGACCCCGCGCTCGCGGAACTGGACGGGCGAGAAGTTGACCGAGAGCTGATGGCCTTCGAAGCCCTGGTCGAGCCAGGCGCGGTGCTGGGCGCAGGCGGTTCTGAGCACCCAGGCGGTGAGCGGCGCCATCAGCCCGATCTCCTCGGCGAGGCCGATGAACTCGCCGGGCCGGACGATGCCCCGCCGCGGATGGTTCCAGCGAATCAGCGCCTCCATGCCGACGATGCGGCCGGTGCGGAGATCGAGCTGCGGCTGGTAGTAGACCATGAACTGTTCGGCGGCGAGGGCTTGGCGCAATTCGCGTTCGAGGGCCACCGCGCGGCGGGCGGCGGCGTTCATCTCGGCGGAGAAGAAGCGGTAGGTGTCGCGTCCCGCTTTCTTGGCCCGGTACATCGCCAGATCGGCGTTCTTGAGGAGGCCCTCGGGGGTCTTCGAATCGTTGGGGAACAGGGTGATGCCGATGCTGGCGCTGAGATGGACCTCCTTGCCGGCATTGTGGAAGGGCTCGGCGAAGGCCTCGCCGAGACGGTGGCAGAGCTCGGCGGCGTCGTCGTTGCGCCTGACCCCGCTCTGGAGGATCACGAACTCGTCGCTGCGCCAGCGGCCGATGTGATCGGTCTCCCGCAGGCGCTGGCTCAGCCGCTCCGCGATCTTGACCAGCAGCTCGTCGCCGAACCTTTCGCCGAAGGCGTCGTTGATGCCCTTGAAACGGTCGAGATCGAGCAGCAGCACGGCGAGCTTGAGGCCGTGCCGGCGGGCGCGGGTGAGCTCCTCGGCGAGGCGCTCGCGCAGGAGTTCGGGACCCGGCAGGCCGGTCAGCGGGTCGTGGACCTGGGTCCCGGCATCGCCCCGCGCCCGCTCGAGGGCGGTGACGTCGAGGGAAAGGGACACCACCCGGGGAGCGGCCAGCGTCTCGCTCACCAGCGGGGCCTTGACGCTCAGGAGGTTGCGCGGCCCCGTCGCCGCCTCCAGGGTCTCCGGCCGTGGCACGCTCAGCGGCCGCTGCGCCTGCAACACCTTCTCGTTGAGGACGCTGTGGCGGGTCGCGTAGTCCTCGTCGTGGACTTCGGCCAGCAGTCGTCCGCGGAGCTCCTCCGGCGACCGGTCGAACAGGCTGGCGTAGGCGCCGTTCACGTAGACCAGACGGCCCTGGGTATCGGTGACGCTGATTCCCGCCGGCAGGGCGTCGAGGATCTCGCCCAGCCCCTGATCGAGGCCGGCGAACGGAGCCTGATGCTCGCGCAGCGCCCGTTCAAGCCGCTCGGCGCGGGCGGCGAGCAGCTTCTGCTGGCGCCTGAGGGTCAGGAGGTTGCGGGCACGGGCGCGGAACTCGACGTGATCGACCGGGCTCAGCAGGAAATCGGTGGCCCCGGCCTCGAACGCCCGGTAGCAGAAATCCCGGTCCTCGTAGACGGTGACGACGATGATCGGCACGTCCTCGAAACGGGGGTCGGAGCGTACCAGGGTGATGAAGGTCGCCCCGTCCATTTCGGGCATGTTGTAGTCGGTGATGATAAGATCCGGCGGCGGACCGGCGCCCATCGCCTCGAGGGCTTCGCGGGCGTTGCCGAACGCACGGACCTGGAGACCTTCTTCGACGGACTGGGCGAGCCGCGTAAGAATGTTCCGGTTGGTCACGCGGTCGTCGATGACCACTATGTGCGACATGGTTTCCCGCACCGCGCTTCGGGAGCTCCCGCCTGGGAAGGGTTCGGTGCCGAGGAACTGCTACGCTCTACGGCATCCTTAGGATAGGCGCAAAACGGAGGCAAGTGCAAGGTGAACAACGGTCTTCGTATGCAACGCTCGAGAGATGGGCCCTTCGCGCCGGCACGGCATCGGTCTGGCTGGCCGGCGGATTTGCCACTATATCCGACGGCGCCGCGGCGAAGCAAGCGCGGTCGCGCATCCGCGGGTGCCGCTCGGCGAGAGACAGAGCGATGGACGCAGCGCCGATAACCGCCCTCTTCGCCCTTTTGGCGAGTCCGCTCCTGCCTTGGGCCCTGTCGGCGGTGATCGCCCTGGTGGCGCTTCTGGTCTGGCAACGCTTCCGGGCCGGACTGCGGCCGGTGCTGCGGGCTCTGGACCGGGCCATCGCCACCATCGAGGAGACCGAGGGCCCGGCCGCCTTCCGTCAGCGCTTCACCGGCATCTTCGAGGCGCTCGCCGAGAACCCGGTATTGGGAGAGGCCTGGCGGGCCTATGCCGGCACCCTGCGCCCGGTGCCCGGCAACGAGGATGCGATCGGCTACGTGCGGCGGCCGCACGAACATTTCAACGACGGACTCCTGGCCCTGAGCGGACTCAATCTCCGCTTCTACCACGCCTTTCCCAATCTGCTCGTGGGTCTCGGCCTGTTCTTCACCTTCATCGGCCTCGTCGGTGCCCTCTATTTCGCCAGTGGCGGCGTGGCTTCTGGGGACGTACAGGTGGCGCAGGCGGCGCTGCGCGATCTTCTGGGGGCGGCGACCTTCAAGTTCGCCACCTCCATCGCCGGCCTCGGCAGTTCCCTGCTGTTCTCCTGGCGGGAAAAGGCGCATCTGCATCGGCTCTACCGGCGTCTCGCCCGCTTCTGCCACGCTCTCGAAGCGCGCACCGTGCCGATCACCACCGCCGGGTTGGCGGCCGCGCAGCTCGACGAGGCGCGTCGCCAGCGCCGGGAGCTGGCCCGTCTCGGCCAGGGCATGCTGGTGCGTCTGCCGGAGACGGTGGAACAGCGCCTCGGCGAGGAACTGGCGGCGGCGTTCGCGCCCCTGCACGCCTCGGCCCTGCGGCTGGCGGAAAAACTCGCCGATGGCGAGAGTGTGCTCGACGCCTTCCGACGCGAGCTGTCCGCAGGCGCGGAGGGCGGCGGTCGCGGCAGACGCCCGGGCGGATTGGAGCCGGTGGGTGGTGTCCAGACGCGGGAGCCGTGGCGGGGTCTCGCGCGCGAACTGCGGGCGATTCGCGAGCTGCTCGAGCGCGGGGCGGCGGGAGCGTCGGTGCCGTCGGCGATTCCGCCGGCGGCCGACGGGCCGGCACCGCCGGCGACCGCGACCGGAGGTGCCGGCGATGGTCTGCGAATGCTGCGGCTGCGTCTCGACCGGCTGGCCGCCGCCGTGCAGGGGGCGATCGGGAGGCTGGGCGACGGTCCCGAGATGGCCGTGCGCCGCCGTGAGCTGCTCGCCATCGTCGGCGATCTGCACACCCGGATCCGCGAGGCCAGGCACAGCCTCGGGGCTCTCGCCGAATATCTCGACCGCCCGGCCGGTGAGGGCGGAGAGCCTGCGCCGGGGCTTCGCGAGACCCTCGAGGAGCTCGACGTCGGGTTGAAACGTTCGCGCCGGGCCCTGGCCGATCTCGCCGAGAGCCTGGGCGGTCCGCCCGGAGAGCCGAAGTGATCGGCGAGCGATCCTGGCGCGGGGAGGCGGGCGAGGACAGCTATCTGGCCTCGGTCAGCGATCTGCTGGTGGGGCTGCTGTTCGTCTTCATCATCATGCTGATGGCCTTCGCGCTCGATTTCCGCTCCGCGGAACAGGAGGCCCAGACAGTCAAGCGGGATTTCGAGAGCGAACTCGCGAAGGTTGCCGCGGAGCGGGATCGCCTCGCCGCGGAGCGGGAACGGCTGGCGGTCGAACGCGACCGGCTGGCGGCACAGCGCGACGATCTTCTCGCCGAGCAGGGAGCGCTGCAGGAGCTGGTGGCGCGCTTCGCCGAACGTCAGGTCGTCCGCGCCGAGATGCTGCAGATCGTGGCCCGGATGCTGGCGGCGCGCGGGGTGCGGGTGGCGCTCGAGCCGGAGAACGGGATCCTGCGCCTGCCGGAGGAGCTGCTGTTCCCCTCCGGTCAGGCGGAGCTCACGCCGGAGGGCCGGCGGGCGCTTCGGGTGCTGGCGCAGGTGTTGGCCCGGGTCCTGCCCTGCTACAGCGTGGCGCCCGCGGAACTCGCCCGGAATTGCCCCGAGGGCGCCCGGCCGGTGCTGGAATCGGTACTCGTCGAAGGACACACGGACGATCTGCCGATCCATGCCGGGCCCTATCGTGATAATTGGGAGTTGGGGGCGGCGAGGGGGGTCAACACCTTCAGGGCGCTGGTCCGATACGAGCCGGTGCTCGACCGCTTACGTAACGGACGCCGGGAGGCCCTTCTCGGGGTGAGCAGTTACGCCGACCGGCGGCCGGTGTCCTGGTCCCACGACCCGGACGCGCGGCGGCTCAACCGCCGCATCGACATCCGCTTCCTGCTGGCCGCGCCCTCCCGGGAAGAGCTGGCGGCGGTGCGCGACGAGCTCGAGGCGGCAGGCGGCCGCCCGGGGAGACCGTAGACGGTGTGGCGGCACCAAAGGGAAGGGGACTGTTCGCGCGAACAGTCCCCCCCAGGGTCCCATCTCATCAGTCTGACACGCTGGCCGCCGTTTCAATTTCCGCGTACCAACGCAAAAAGCAGGATAACCCATGGTTGAAAAACCGTCAAGGCCATTGCGAGCGCCGTGCCGGCGCCGATCGGCCGGCCGACCGGGAGAGGCGGGCCACGGCGGGAGCGGCGAGGGAGGAACCGACGACCGCCGCTATCCGGAACGTCCGGTGGTCGGTATCGGGGTCGTCCTCTGGCGGGAGGGCAAGGTGGCGTTGATCCGTCGGGGAAAGCCGCCGCGAGCGGGGCAGTGGTCGCTGCCGGGAGGTGCCCAGAAGCTGGGCGAGACGGTTCTGGCGGCGGCGGTGCGGGAGGTTCGCGAGGAGACCGGCCTCGAACTCGTCGAGCCGCGGATCGTCGAGGTGGTGGATCTCCTGGAGCGGGACGAGGCGGGACGGGTTCGTTACCACTATACGCTGATCGAAGTGACCGGCAGGGCGCGGGGCGGCGAAGGGGAAGCCGGCGGCGACGCCGCCGCTCTCGCCTGGTTCGATCCGGAGGAGGTGGCCGCCATGCCGCTCTGGGAAGAAACCAAGCGGGTGGTGAGGAAGGCGGCGGAGATGATCGGCGAAATCGGTCCCCCGTCCGGCGCCGCCGGGCGGGGATGACCGTGCCGCCGGTTCTTCCGGGAGCCTATTTCCCCGCGCTCTGCTCGGCGCTGGCGAGGGCGCGGGCGAGATTGCAGACCGCTTCCTGATGCTTGCGATTCTGGATGTTGGCGAAGTTGCGGGCGAGCTCCAGGAGCATCCGCTGCTGCGGCATCAGCTCCTGTTCGCGGGTGGCGCGGGTCCGGGTCGGCTCGACGTCCTCGAAGAAGTAGCCGATGTCGACACCCAGCGCCTGGGCGATCTGGTAGAGACGACCGGCGGAGATCCGGTTGATGCCGGTCTCGTACTTGTGGGCCTGCTGATAGGTGACACCGATCAGCTCGGCCATCTGCTGCTGGGTCAGTCCCAGCATGATACGCCGCTGGCGAATGCGCAGGCTGACGAAGTGATCGACGTCGAGGGCTCTGCTCCTCCCGCCGGTACCGCGACCGGCAATCTTGTTGGCGAGCTGCGTCATGGATCGGGAACTCCACGCACGAGAATGGGCTGGGAAGGCTGAGACTGCACCTGTGCCGCTGCCATCGCTGGGATGCTAGCTACATTTGGTTAAAATACTCACGACTTTTTAAACTTCCAGCAAAAAGAGAAAAACCCATCAACCGGACGAGGGATGCTCGATGGTTCTCTCGCTCATCCGGCGAGAGCCCGACGGTCGAAGCAGCCGACCACCGGTCGCACCCGAACCACCCGGACGCCGCGGATGACGGGGCCGTTGTAGGCGCCGAGGTCGAAGCGGTCCGCGCGGGTCGCCGGGAGCAGCCGCCGCAACAGCAGCCGACCGTCGGCGAGCTCGGCCAGCACGTCGCGGCCGAGGAGCTGGTCCGGCCGCTCGCTCTCCGGGGCGGCGAGCAACGCCACCCAGCCACGGCGGAAGACCGGCTCCATCGTCTCGTCCTCGATCGGCAACGCCAGGAGCTGCTCGCTGCGCAGCGCCACCACCGGATTCGCCTCGCGCCGGGCCGCCACCAGCCCGCCCGGGCCGAGGGTGCCGATCACCGGGATCTGCGGCCGCTGCGGCGAGCGTCCGAACAGCAGATATTCGGGGGTCGAATGGAGGGCGGCGGCGAGCTTCTCGACGATCGCCCTCGGCGGCATGTATTCGTCGCGCTCGTAGGGACCGATCACCGTCTGGTGACGTCCGATCAGGCGCGCGAGTTCGACCTGGCTGAGCCCCTTGGCATGACGCAGGGAGCGAAGTCTGGCACCGAAGCTGGAAAGCTCGCTGGCGTACATGGCCGGCTCACGCGGTGGATGCGGGGAGAGGATAGCTCGACCCCTTCAAGGTATCAACTCGTAGTTGTCGGGGGACGCCGGGCGCAGCCGCAGCAGCCGCCGTGGCCCGTCGGGTGCCGAACCGCCGAACCGCAGGTAGCCGCCGGTCAGCCAGCGGCGGGCGAGATCGTCGTAGTGCGGGGACAGCGGATGTTCCGACTGACCGCCGGCGGTGACCAGGAGGATCTCCTCGGCGGAGGACAGATCGGCGATCATCCGCAGCCCCGGACCGTGGATGCTGGCGAAGGGCCGCGCCGGGCTCCAGCGGCCCAGGTTGACCGTCGCCGCACCCCCGGGACTCGACGGCGTCCAGCCGAACAGGCGGCCGAGGAGGGGCTGTGCGCCGAGCAGCGGATGGGTGAGTCGGGCGGGATGGGCCGTGCCCCAGCGCCAGCTCCGCCAGTCCTCGCCCGCGGTGGCGCGCAAGGCCGCGACCGCGGCGCCGAAGGCCCGGCTGCCGACCGCCGCGCAATCCTCCCGGACCCGGGTGCGGACATCGTCGCACCAGACCGTCCTCCGCGAACGCACACGCCACATGAACTCCGGACGGATGTCGCGATAGGCGGCGAACAGCTCGCCGAGCTCGTCGCCGTAGACCTGTTCCGCCAGCAGCCGGTACCAGCTCGCGAACAGGAGCGGTTCGGGACGGTCGGCGTCCATCGTACCGTCCCAGTCGGCGAGGGCCGCGAGCAACCGCCGCTCGTAGGCGTCCCCCGGTGACGCCGCCAGCAGCCAGTCCCGGAACCGGGTGAAGAGCCCCGAGCGGACGTCGAGCTGGATGCGGGCCATCGCCGCCGGATCGAGCTGCGGGCGGGCGTCCAGGAGCTCCCGGATCCGCTCGGCACGCAGCGGCGCCGCCCAGAAGCGGGCGAGGGCGGCGCTGGTGGGGCCGTCGCCGACCCGGTCGTTGGCGTTGACCAGCCGACCCGAGGGCGGATCGAGGATTTCCGGCAGCTCCTCGAAGGAGAGGAAGCCCCGCCAATCGTTGGCGGCGTCCCATCCCGGTACCGGCAGGGTCCCGTCGCCGCGCCCACGGCGGGGCACCCGTCCCGCCACCCGGAGGGCGATGCGGCCATCGCGGTCGGCATAGAGAAAGTTCTGCACCGGACTGTCGAAGAGCTCGAGGGCGGCCCGGGCCTCCTCCCAGTTCCCGGCCCGGGCGAGGGCGAGGCCGGCGGCCACCGTCCGGCTGTCGCCGCGCAGCGCACTCCAGGCGAGCGCCAGGGCGCGCCCCTTGCCGGCGAGCTCGGCGGCGGTCGGTGCCAGATCGGAGATCAGCGGCCCGTGGCGGCTTTCGCGGATTTCGAGATCGACCGGGGGTCGGCCGCGAACGGCGATCGTCTCGCGGCGTTGCAGGAGTGGTGCCCAGCCGGCCGGGGTGCGATAGCGCCCGCCTTCGGCGTCCAGCTCCTCGAGGAACAGATCCTGGGTGTCGGCGCCGGTGGCGGTGAAGCCCCAGGCGATGTTCCGGTTGCGGCCGACCACCACGAGGCCCAGCGGCGGCAGCGTCGCCCCGGTGACGGCGAAGCCCGGGGCTTCGAGGCGAACCAGATACCACAGCCCGGGCATCTGCAGCCGCAGATGGGGATCGTTGGCGAGCAGCGCGCCGCCGCTGCGGCTCCGCGCCCCGGTCACCGCCCAGCCGTTGGAGGCGCCGCCGCCCTTCCCGAGCTCCGGCAGGGCCGCGGCGACGGCCCGCAGAAGCGGTGCCGCGCGGGCGAATTCCGGCCACCGGCTCGCCGCCGCCCGCCCGGTCTCCGCCGCCGGCCAGAGATCGGCGTAGCGCTCGGGGCCCAGGGCCGCCAGCAGGCGGGCCCGGAGCAGCTCGGCACGCCAGTCGTTCTCGAGATCGAGGGCCATGACCCGCGCCCAGACCAGACTGTCGGCGGGACGCCAGGGCTCCGGGCGGAGGCCGAAGATCAGGAACTCCGGAGGGAGCACCGCCCGCTTCGACAGCGCCGCGTCGATGCCCGCCACATAGGCTTCGATCCGCTCCCGGCTGGCCGGATCGAGAGCCGCGAAATCCCGTTCCGCCCGCCGGTAGAGACCGAGGATGCGCACCAGGCGATCGGAGGGCAGCGCCGCCGGGCCGAGGATCTCGGCGAGCCGTCCCCGGCCGAGCCGGCGATGGAACTCCATCTGCCACAGCCGATCCTGGCCGTGGACGAAGCCGAGTCCGAAATAGGCGTCCACCTCGCTCGCGGCGCGGATGGTCGGGACGCCGAAGGCGTCGCGTTCGATGGTGATCTCGCGCTGGGGGCCGGCGAGGGTGATTTCGCCCTCGAGGCGTGGCAGGGACAGGAGGAGCAGCAGCGCGATCGCCGTCACCGTCCCGGCGAGGATCTCGAACAGGCCGCTCAGCAGCCGCAGCGACAGACGGAGAAACAGGCCCACGACCGTCGTCCGGAGATCAGGGACGGGCCAGAACCGCCTCGCCCCGCATGGCGAGCTGGCCCGCCTCGCCGATCGCAGCGAGGATCACCCGTTCGGGTATCGCCTCCTCCGCCAGGGCGACCACCCGCAGCGGCCGACCGGCGAACAGCGGGCTCACGGCCCGGAAGGCGAAATGCCGGAGCCGGGCCTCGGGCCAGGTATCCCGCAGCAGATCGAGCATCAAGGTCGCCAGCAGGGGGCCGTGGACGACGAGACCGGGATAGCCCTCGACCTCCCGGGCATAGGCCAGGTCGTAGTGGATGCGGTGGCCGTTGTAGGTGAGGGCCGAGTAGCGGAACAGCAGCACCTCGTCGGCGAGCCGGCACCGTTCCGCCCGCAGCGGCGTCGGCATCCGCCAGGGCTCGGCGCGGGGCGGCAGAGATCGTGGTTCGCGATAGACGATGTCCTGCTCCTCGACGAACAGTTCGCCCGCCGTGTCGGTGAAGCGATGCTCCACCAGCACGAACACGAGATCGCCCGAGCGGCCCCGTTTCGGGGTCACCGCCCGGATCGTCGAGGTCCGGCGGAGCTTATGGCCGATCCGCGGCAGTCGGGCGATCCGCAGCCGACCACCGGCCCACATGCGCCGCGGCAGCGGTACGGGCGGCAGGAACAGGCCGAGACGAGGATGGCCGTCGTCGCCGGTGTCGGCGGCGCGGACCGGCTCGTGCAGATAGAGATGATGCCAGAAGGGGGGCAGCGGATCGCCCTCGCCGGGGCGATCCTCGCGGTCGAGAGCGGCGGCGAGGGCGGCCGCCGGAAAGGGGTCGAGGCGACCCTCGAGACTGCGGCTGCGGCCCAGCCAGGGGGTCGGATCGAAACCGTCCAGCACGGTCATGATGCGAGTGCCCGGTCGAGATCGGCGATCAGATCCTCGGCCTCCTCGAGGCCCACCGAGATCCGGATCAGATCCTCGGTGATTCCCATCGCCAGCCGTTGCGCCTCGGGAATCCGCGAATGGGTGGTGCTGGCGGGATGGGTGGCGAGGCTCTTGGCGTCGCCGAGATTGTTGGAGATCGCGATCAGCCGCAGCCGGTCGAGGACGGCGAAGGCGCGGGCGCGGCCGCCGCCGGTGCGGAAGGCCAGCACCGTGCCGCCACCCTTCATCTGGCGACGGGCGAGGGCGTGGCCGGGATGGCCCTCGAGTCCCGGATAGAAGACCCGCTCCACCCCCGGATGGGCTTCGAGGAAGGCGGCGAGACGTCCGGCGGTCGCGTTCTGGACCTCGATCCTGAGGGGCAGGGTTTCGAGCCCCTTGAGCAGCACCCAGGCGTTGAAGGGGCTCAGGGCCGGGCCGGTGTGCTTGAGATAGGGTACCAGGGTCCGTTCGAGAAAACGGCGCTCGCCGAGGACGACGCCCCCGAGGCAGCGGCCCTGGCCGTCGATGTGCTTGGTCGCCGAATAGACGACGAGATCGGCGCCCAGCTCGAGCGGCCGCTGGAGGATCGGTGTGGCGAGCACGTTGTCGACGATCAGCCGGGCGCCGGCGGTGCGGGCGAGGCGGGCGACTTCGGCGATGTCGACGATCTCGAGGGTGGGATTGCCGGGCGTTTCGAGCAGCACGCAGCGCGCCGGACGGTCGAGCGCCCGGGCCCAGGCGGCGGGGTCGGTGCCGTCGACGGCGGTCACCTCGATGCCGAAACGGGGCAGGATCTCGTGAAGGATGTAGTGGCTGGAGCCGAACAGGAGCCGGCTGGCGACGACCCGGTCGCCGGCCGCGAGCTGGGCCATCAGGGTGGCGTGGACGGCGGCCATGCCCGAAGCTGTGGCGAGCGCCGCCTCGGCCCCTTCGAGAGCGGCCATCCGCCGCTCGAACATGCGCAGGGTGGGATTGCCCAGCCGCGAATAGGTGAAGCCCTCGGCCTCGCCGGCGAAGCGGGCCGCGGCTTCGGCCGCCGAGGCGTAGACGAAGCCGGAGGTGAGATAGAGGGCTTCGGAAGTCTCGCCGTGAGGGCTGCGCGCGAGCCCTTCCTGGACGAGACGGGTACGCAGGCCGGGTTCGTTGTCCATCGTCCTTCCCGCAGCGGCTGGAAACGGCGAGCGCCCCGGCCGTTCGGGGGCCGGGGCGCTCGTTGTCCCGGCCTTTCAGCGGCATGTTTTCCGTGGTCCGCGAGCCGGCCGGCGCAAATCCCCACGCGGGGAGCTCATAGGCGCAGCCGGCGGACGGGGTCAAGCATCGAGAGGAGAGGAGGAGGAATGGTTGACGGGCGTAACGGTTTTCGGGATGATGAACGAAAATCGTCGCGTGCCGATTGCCGGAGGGGCGGGCACGACAGCGAGTGACGGGACGCCATCGAGTCGGGGTCGAGGGACCGCGGGCGGGGAGAAGATGGCGGTACATCACGAGACGTCTGGACGGGACGAGCGGACGCCGGGTACGGCCAATCCGATGCTGGGGATCTATCGGGGGGTCCAGATCAGCATGCTCTTCTGGGGCGGCCTCGCGGCCGTGCTCCTGGTGATCTGGTAGACCATGCGGCGGCGCCGGTAGCGCCTTTCTTCGCGAAACGAACATAGCGCGAACACCCGCTTGACCGCCGACAATCCGGTCGGCTAATACGCTCTCCCGTAAAGAACAAAACGGGAACACTGGGCGATGATCGACAGCGGCGGTCGACGGGAATGCGCGTCTCGCCGCATCCCGGACCGGGAAGTCCTGGCGTGGTTGCGGCGACGGATCTGTCTCATCGCAGATGGGCCTGCGGATCCGGCCGGGGAGCCGCTGCGCACGGGCTGTGCGGTATTCGACGGAAAGCTGCCCCGGGGCGGGCTTTCCCGCCGCGCCCTGCACGAGGTGACGGGGCCGGCGGCGACCGGCTTCGCCCTCGGGCTGGCGATCCGTGCTCTCGATCGGGGTGGCCATCTCGTCTGGTGCATCCCGGATGCATGGTCGCGAAAGCGGGGAGAGCCCTATCCACCCGGTCTCGCCGGATGGGGACTCGATCATCGGCGGCTCCTGCTGGTCCGCTGTCCGGACCGTCGGGAGCTCCTGCGGGCGATGGAGGAGGCGCTGCGCTGCCCGGCCGTGGCCTGCGTGCTGGGCGAATGCGGGAGCCTCGAGCCGAGGGACGGCCGGCGCCTCCAGCTCGCCGCCGAAAGGGGCGGCGGTATCGGCCTCCTGCTCGGCGGCGAGATCCCCGATCCGGCTCCTCTCGCGGCGCGGACCCGGTTCCGGGCGGTTCCCGTCTTCCATCCCGGGAGACGGATCTTCCGGCTGGATCTGTGGCGGGTGCGGGGCGGCTCTCCCTGGAGCGGGATGGTGGAATGGCATGAACGAACGCTGTCTTTCGCTGTGGTTGCCGGAATTCCCGATCGAACGGATGCGGCGCGCTGCGCGGCGGCGGGGTGAGCCCCCGCCCGCCGCAGGGCGGCCCTTCGCCCTGGTCGCGGAGGAGGGTGGGCGGCAGCGGATCACCGCGATCGAGGCGGTGGCGCGGCGCCGGGGGATCCGGCCCGGGATGGCCCTCGCCGATGCCCGGGCGGTGCTGCCGGAACTCCGCACCCGCCCCGCCGAGCCGGCGCGCGATGCCGCCGCGCTCGAGGCGCTCGCCCACTGGTGCCGCCGCTACAGCCCGCGGGTGGCGGTCGACGCTCCGGCGGGGATTCTCCTCGAAATCACCGGCTGCAGCCATCTCTTCGGCGGCGAGACCCGGCTCCTCGAAGATCTCCGCGATCGGCTGGAACGCTTCGGCTACACGGTTTCGGCGGCGATCGCCGACGGAGCCCTCGCCGCCCGGGCCTGGGCGCGTTTCGGTGGCGGCGGGATCCTTTCCGGACCCGGGGCCCGGGGGCGGCTCGAGGAGTTGCCGATCGCCGCCTTGCGCCTCGCTCCCGAACTGCGCACGCGGCTGCGGCGTCTGGGCTTCCGGCGCGTCGGCGAGCTCGCCCGACTGCCGCGCGCCTCCCTGCGCCTGCGTTTCGGCGAATCGGTCACCGCCCGGCTGGAGGCGATGCTGGGGGAAGGGGAGGATCCTTTCGTGCCGTTGCCGGAGCCGCAGCGCTTCCTCGCCCGCCTCTCGTTCGCCGAACCGGTGATCCGACGGGCCGCGGTCGAGGCCGCCCTCGACCGGCTGCTGGGCGATCTCCGCCGGCGGCTGGAGAGAGCCGAACGCGGCGCACGCGAACTGCGGCTGCGGCTCCTTCGCCTCGACGGGGCGGTCCGGGAGATCCTGCTCGCGACCGGGCGGCCGTTGCGCGATCCCGATGATCTCGCACCTCTTTTCCGGCTGCGTCTCGACCGGGAACGGCTCGATCCCGGCTTCGGCTTCGAGCTGATGCTGCTCGAGGCCACCGTCACCGAACCCCTGGTCGCGCGCCAGGCGAGCCTCGCGCAGACGGCCGCGGAGGAGAGCGCCTTCGCGCGGCTGATGGAGGTCCTGAGCCAGCGCCTCGGCAGGGGACGGGTGCTCCGTCCGGAGCCGGTGGAAAGCCATCTTCCCGAACGGGCGGTGCGGCCGATCCCGGGAGGCGCCCCACCGGCGGCGGGGCGCTGGCTCGTCACCGCCCGGCGTCCTCTGCGTCTTCTGGCCCGGCCGCTGCCGATCGGAGCGGTGGCGGCGGTGCCGGACGGCCCGCCGCGGCTGATCGAGATCGAAGGACGCGCCTGTCGCATCCGCCACGCCGAAGGACCCGAGCGTATCCTCCCCGAATGGTGGCGGGTGGAAGAGACGGCGGCCCGTCTGCGCGATTATTACCGGATCGTCACCGAGGCGGGGGCCGCGCTCTGGGTGTTCCGGGAGGGAGCCTACGGCGAGCCGTCTTCTCCCCGCTGGAAGCTCCACGGCCGCTTCGATTGAGCGCCATGCTCGTCTATGCCGAACTCCAGGTCACTTCCAATTTCTCCTTTCTCCGCGGCGCCTCCCATCCCGAGGAGCTGGTGGAGCGGGCCCGGGATCTCGGTCTCGCCGGCCTCGCTCTCACCGATCGCAACAGTTTCGCCGGCCTGGTCCGGGGCCATGTCAAGGCCAGGGAGCTCGGTCTGCGCTTTCTGCCCGGGGTGCGGCTCGATCTCGAGGACGCCCCCTCGCTGCTCTGCTGGCCGAGCGATCGGGCCGCCTACGCCCGTCTCTCGACCCTGCTGACCCTGGGCAAGCGGCGGGCGCCCAAGGGGCGATGTCATCTGCGCCTCGCGGATGTGCTGGATCATGCCGAGGGACAGCTCTTCGCGATCCTGCCGCCCGAGGAACCCGATGCCCTCTTCCGGGAGCGGCTCGGCGAGCTCGCCGGCCATTGGCGGGGGCGGCTGTGGCTGGTGCTCCACCATCTTCATCGCGGCGACGATGTGGCGCGGATGGAGAGGCTCGCCGGCCTCGCCCGGGAGCTGCGCCTGCCGCTGCTGGCCACCAACGACGTCCATTATCATGTACCGGAACGACGCCGGCTCCAGGACGTCCTCACCTGCATCCGCGAACGCTGCACCATCGAGGAAGCCGGCGGGCGGCTGTTCGCGAACGCGGAACGGCATCTCAGATCGCCGGCGGAGATGGCCCGGCTGTTCGCCGGCTATCCCGAAGCCCTGAGCGCCGGTCTCGAGATCCTGGAACGCTGCCGCTTTTCCCTCGATCAGCTCGCCTACGACTATCCGGTGCGGACGGGCACGGCGGGGCGCGGTCCGCAGGAGGAGCTCGAATACCGTGTCCGGCAGGGGCTCCGCGAACGCTACGGCGGAGAGGTACCGGCCGAGGTGGCGGCCCGGATCCGTCACGAACTGGCGCTCATCGCCGAGCTCGGCTACGCCGCCTATTTCCTCACCGTCCACGATATCGTGTGTTTCGCCCGATCCCGCGGCATCCTCTGTCAGGGGCGGGGATCGGCGGCCAATTCCGCGGTCTGCTTCGTGCTCGGGATCACCAATGTCGATCCCGCCCGCATGGATCTCCTGTTCGAGCGCTTCGTCTCCGCCGAGCGCGGCGAGCCGCCGGACATCGACGTCGATTTCGAGCACGAGCGGCGCGAGGAGGTGATCCGGTACATCTACGAGACCTACGGGCGCGAGCATGCGGCCCTGGCGGCGACGGTGATCCGCTACCGCACCCGCAGCGCTTTGCGCGACGTCGGCAAGGTGATGGGGCTTTCGCCCGACACCCTCGACGCCCTCACCCGCACCGTCTGGGGTATCGAGCGGCGTCCCCTGGATCCGGCACGGTTGCGGGAGGTCGGACTCGATCCCGGCGACCGGCGGCTGCGGCTGACCCTGGAGCTGGCCGCCGAGCTGCTCGACTTCCCGCGCCATCTTTCCCAGCATGTGGGCGGTTTCGTGATCGCCGAGAGCCCCCTGCACGAGCTGGTACCGATCGAGAACGCGGCCATGGAAGGGCGCACCGTGGTCGAATGGGACAAGGACGATCTCGAGGCCCTGGGCATGCTCAAGATCGACATCCTCGCCCTCGGCATGCTCTCCTGCATCCGCCGCGCCTTCGATCTCCTCCGGGAGCATTACGGCATCGCCATGGATCTGGCCTCGGTGCCGGCCGAGGATCCGGCGGTCTACGCCATGCTCTGCGAGGCCGATGCGATCGGCGTTTTCCAGGTGGAGAGCCGGGCCCAGATGTCGATGCTGCCGCGGCTGCGGCCCCGCTGCTTCTACGATCTGGTGATCGAGGTGGCGATCGTCCGTCCCGGACCGATCCAGGGCGACATGGTGCACCCCTATCTTCGCCGTCGTACCGGTCGCGAGCCGGTCGCATATCCCTCGAGGGAGCTCGAGGCGGTGCTCGGCCGGACGCTGGGGGTACCGCTCTTCCAGGAGCAGGCGATGAAGATCGCCATGGTCGCCGCCGGTTTCACCGCCGCCGAGGCGGACGGGCTCAGGCGCGCCATGGCCGCCTTCCGGCGCCGGGGCGCCCTCGACCGCTATCGGGCCCGCTTCGTCGATGGCATGCTGGCCCGCGGCTACGCCCGGGAGTTCGCCGAACGCTGCTTCCGCCAGATCGAGGGCTTCGGCTATTACGGGTTTCCGGAGAGCCACGCCGCCAGCTTCGCTCATCTGGTCTACGTCTCGGCCTGGCTCAAACGTCACTGGCCGGAGGTTTTCTGCGCCGCCATCCTCAACGCCCAGCCGATGGGCTTCTATGCGCCGGCGCAGCTCGTTCGCGACGCCCGCGAACACGGTGTCGAGGTTCGTCCGGTGGACGTCTCGCACAGCTTCTGGGATTGCTCCCTGGAGCCGCCGGGAGGGCGTCGGGGACCACCGAAGATGGCCGTCCGGCTCGGCTTTCGCATGATCAAGGGGTTCCGGGAAGAAGAGGCCCGGCGGCTGGTGGCGGCACGCCACCGCCCCTGGCACGATCTCGCCGATCTGCATCGGCGCAGCGGTCTCTCCCGGACCGCTCTCGAGGTTCTGGCGGAGGCCGACGCCTTCCGTTCCCTGGGGCTCGATCGCCGGCGGGCGCTGTGGGCGGTGCAGGCTCTTTCCGAGGCTCCCCTGCCGCTGTTCGCCCACGCCGAGCGGCGCCGGCGGCCGGATTCCGACGCGCCGCCCGTGGAGGGGGGCGAGGAGCCCCGGCCGCTGCTGCCCGAGGCATCCCTCGGTGAGGAAGTGGTCGAGGATCATGCCCGTCTGCGGCTTTCGCTGCGGGCCCATCCCCTGGCGCTGCTGCGCGATACCCTGCATCGAAAGGGAGTGATCACCGCCCGCGGGCTCTTGGAACGGGCGCCCGGGGAACGGGTGACGACCGCCGGTCTGGTGGTCGTCCGGCAGCGACCGGGCAGCGCCGGGGGGATCGTCTTCCTCACCCTCGAGGACGAGACCGGCTTCGCCAATCTGGTGGTCCGGGCGAAGCTGTTCGAGGCCTTCCGGCCGGTGCTGATGGGTGCCCGCCTGCTGGCCGCACGCGGCCGCATCCAGCGCGAGGGTACGGTGCTGCATCTGGTGGCCGAACGTCTCTTCGACTGGACGCCGATGCTCCTCCGGCTGGTCGAGGACACGACCGGACCGACCCCGTCGCGGGTCGCGGCGATCGCCCGCAAGCTGCCCGAGGGGCGCAATTTCAGGTGACGGCCGGCGCCCGCCGATGCCGTTGCCGTGTCAGCGCACCGTTTCGAGTTCGCCGAAGCGTACCGGCATGATTTCCGAGACCCGGCTGCGCCCCGTCGGATCCTTCTCCACCAGGCTGAGCTTCTGCTCGTCGGCGAGACCGGCGGGCAGCACCATGCGTCCGCCGGGGGCGAGCTGCTCGATCAGGGCGGCGGGTACCAGCTCCGCACCGGCGGTCACCAGGATCCGGTCGAAGGGGGCGTGTTCCGGCCAGCCCAGCGAGCCGTCGCCGACGCGGATCGTGATGTTGCCGTAACCCAGCTCGCGCAGCCGCTCCTCGGCCGCCGTCGCCAGCTCCTCGATGATCTCCACCGTGAACACCTCCCCGGCGAGATCCGCCAGGACCGCCGCGTGATAGCCGAGCCCGGTGCCCACCTCGAGGACGCGATGCCCGGGACCGATCTGCAGCAGATCGGTCATCACGGCGACGATGAAGGGCTGCGAAATCGTCTTGTCGAAGCCGATCGGCAGCGGCGAATTGTTGTAGGCGAAGGGCTTGAGGACATCGGGCACGAACAGGTGACGGGGAACCCGCAGCATCGCCTCGAGCACCCGTGGATCGAGCCGGCTCTTGCCGAGCTCCGCCGCCGACAGGTCGGTGTAGATTTCGACCACTTCCACCATGTGCCGGCGGAGAATGGCGTAATGCTCCTCCCGCATCTGCATGGCCGCTCGCGCCTCCGAAGTCGGGCCGGAACCGCACCGCCACGGCGGTCGGCCCTTCGCCCCTGTCTCCTCCGCACGCCATGTCCGGCCGTCCCCGGAACGCGAATCCCTCGGGCCCGTCCGGGCTCCGGCGTCGCCGCTCCTTTGTAGCATAGGAAGGCGCCGCCTTGTCAGCCCGAGAATCGCCGCGGCCCCGCCCGTCCCGCTACCCGGGGGGCGGAATCGCCGATCAGTCGCTGCGGTGCGTTTTTTCGCGGCGCTCGTGCCGCTCCTGCGCTTCGATGCTCAAGGTGGCGATGGGCCGTGCCTCGAGGCGGCGGATGCCGATCGGCTCGTTGGTTTCCTCGCAGTAGCCGTAGGTCCCGTCCTCGATGCGTTTGAGAGCGGCCTCGATCTTGTTGAGCAGCTTGCGTTCGCGATCGCGGGTGCGGAGCTCGAAGTAGCGCTGCATCTCGCTCGAGGCCCAGTCGGTGGTGTCCGCCGGGCGATCGGTCTCCTCCTGGAGCTGGCGCAGGGTGAGACCCGAGCCCCGCAGGATTTCCTCCCGCCAGCGCAACAGCTTGCGCCGGAAGTATTCCCGCTGGCGCGGGTTCATGTACGGCTCGTCTTCACTCGGACGATACTCGTCGGTGATATCGACCGTCATCGACCCTCCTCGGCACCACCCGCCGCGAACCGGCCGCGGTCCCCCGGCCGGCTGCCGGCCGGTCCGCACAATTCCTTTGCGCGCAGGCCATTAGCGCATATGGTTCGGCACTGGCAATACGCGGGATGCGGAAACCCCGCCAGTTCTTCATCCGGGTACGGTGGTCGGGTCCGTGGGCCTACCCGGGTATCGCCCGCACAGCGGGCAGTCGATCCGTCGCGGCACCCGGAGATGGTCGAAGCGGCAGCGCCGTGCGTCATAGAGCAGCAGCCGGCCCGACAGGGACTCGAAGCCACCCAGCAGCTCCTTGATCACCTCCACCGCCTGCAGGGTCCCCATCACCCCGGCGGCGGGGCCGAGCACACCGCCCTGGGCGCAGCTCGGCAGGGCGTCGGCGGGGGGCGGTTCGGGAAACAGGCAGGCGAAACAGGGATGAGGCGGGCCGAGATGGGCCTTGTAGGTGGTGAGCTGACCGTCCATGCCCTGGACGGCGGCACTCACGAGCGGGATGCCGGCGGCCAGGCAGGCGGCGTGGACGGCGCTCCGGGTGGCGAAATTGTCGCTGCCGTCGGCGACGATATCGTAGTGCCGGACGAGCTCGGCCGCATTGTCCGCCGTCAGCCGCCGTTCCTCGATCCGCAGATCGAGATCGGGCGCGAGCGCCCGCAGCCGGGCGGCTGCCGCGGCGACCTTGGAACGTCCGAGATCGGCGGTGGCGAACAGGATCTGGCGGTGGAGATTGCTCCGATCGACGCGATCGCCGTCGACCAGCCCGAGACCGCCGATGCCGGCGGCGGCGAGATAGAGGAGCAGCGGCGAGCCGAGACCGCCGGCGCCGATCACCAGCACCCGCGCCCGCCGCAACCTGGCCTGGCCCGCGCCGCCCACTTCGGGCAGCACGATCTGGCGTGCGAAGCGCTCGATCTCGTCTTCGGAAAGAGTCATGACAGGCGGCCGCGCTTCTCCGCAGGGACCCGCCGGTCCCGCGGGATCCGGGGGCGCCGGCGTCGTCGTTAACCGGATGTTAACCATGCCCGGGGATATTTGCGTCGTCCGGAGACGACGGCAAGGAGTGGCGAGCGTGCCCGAGGACAAGACGGCGGTGGCCCTGCGTTACGATCCGGGGGCCGGCGAACTGCCCTGCGTGACGGCGCGCGGTCGCGGACTGATCGCCGAACAGATCCTCGAGCTGGCGGCCGAGCACGGCATTCCCGTCCGCCGCAATCCCGATCTCGCGCAACTGCTCGCCCGCCTGGCGCCGGGCACCGCCATTCCCGCCGAGGCCTTCGCCGCCGTCGCCGCCATTCTGGCGGCGCTCTACCGGCTCGACACCGAGGGGCCGGCGGCGGCCTCCGCGGGCGGGGAGTAGGGCGATGGGCGGACACCATCGGGACGGTCCTTCCGACGCCGGGCCGACGGAGGGGCTGATCGCGCTCCTGGAGGCGGCGACCGGGGCGGTGGCCCGTGTCCGGGCCGCGCTGGCCGCCGGCGAAACGCCGGACCTCCAGGCGACCGCGGAGCTCGTCGACCGGGCCCTGGCGGCCCTGGGCGGTGCCACCGAAGGGCAGCTTCCCGCCGCCCGTCTCAAGCTCCTCGGACTGCTCGACGAGGTCTCCGCCCTGGTGGTCGAGGCCACCGAGATCCGCGGCGAGCTCGCCGCCCGGCTCGGTGGGCTGAGTGCGAGACGGCGGGCGATCGCCGCCTACGCCGGCAATCGCGGCGGGGGCTGAGCGGGATGGCGGAAACGCCCACGCTCCTGGGGCTGGACACGATCCTGGCGCTGGCCCTGGTGCTCGGCCTCCTGCTGTTGCTGGCTGCGGCGCTGCGCTGGCTCGCGCCGCGGCTGTCGATGGGCCCCGGTGGCGGCCAGCGGATCGAGCTCCTGGCTTCGCGGATGCTGGACAACCGCAGCCGCGCGAGCCTCCTGCGCTGTGCCGGGAGATGCTATCTGGTGGTCACCACCGGCGGTGGGGTCTGTGTCCTCGACAGCTACCCGGAGGAGAACCGAGCGACGGGCGAGGAGGCCCGTGCCGGTGATCGCTAGCCTCCTTCGGACGCTGTCGCCCGCCCTGCCGCTGCTGCTCCTGTCGCCGGCGGTCGGGGCCCAGTCCCTGACCCTCGATCTCGGTGCCGATCAGGGCAGCCTCACCGGTCAGCTCGTCCGCCTCGTGCTGCTGATCACCGGGCTGAGCCTGGCGCCCTCGGTCCTGGTGATGGTCACCTCCTTCACCCGCATCGTCATTGCCCTTTCCTTCCTGCGCAGCGCCATCGGCCTCCAGCAGTCGCCACCCAACGTGGTCCTCCTGGGTCTCGCCCTTTTCCTGACCTTCTTCGTCATGGCCCCGACCTTCGAACGCTCCTGGAAGGAGGGCATCGAGCCGCTGATGCGCGAGGAAATCGACACCGCCACCGCCCTCGACCGCTCGGCGGCGCCGTTCCGCAGCTTCATGCTGAAGCAGACACGGGAGAAGGATCTCGCCCTGTTCTACGGGATCGCCGGAATCGAACCCGGCGAGGATCCGCTGGCCACGCCCTATCGGGTGCTGGTGCCGGCCTTCATGATCAGCGAGCTGCGAAAGGCCTTCGAGATCGGATTCCTGCTCTATCTGCCGTTCCTGGTGATCGATCTGGTGATCGCCTCGATCCTGATGTCCATGGGCATGATGATGCTGCCGCCGGTGATGATCTCGATGCCCTTCAAGCTCATCTTCTTCGTGCTCGTCGACGGCTGGTATCTGGTGGTCGGCAATCTCGTCGAAGGCTTCGGCTGACGGGGGGCGCGGCCGCGGTCCGGCGGCGCTCAGGCCGCGGCGAGAGATTCCGCGACGCCACTCTCGGCGGCGAGATCGAGGAAGGTGAAGCGGTCCCGCAGCGTCCGCGCATAGCGGAGGGCGTTGCGGTGGAAATCGTCCGACCAGCCGAGGTCGGCCGGCCGCCGTGGCGCGCCGGCGGCCCGGAGAACGGCTTCGAGCCGGGCCGGGGGAACGGCGACGGCCGACAGGCGCGCCGTGAGGTGCGGCCAGATCTCCCGCAGCCGTTCGGTGAGCTCGGCGGCGCGTCGGCCATCCAGGAACTTGGGCGCGAAGGCTTCCCAGCAGGATCGGCCGAGCTCGACACCGAAATGCGCCTCCAGATCGGCCCGGCGGATCGTGGTCGGGCGCAGCTCCGGTGGTCCCGCCGCCAGCATCCGCTCCTGGAGGCGGGCCATGGTCAGGGTGGTGACCGCGATCTGTTCACCGTGCAGCGGCGCCGGCGCTCGGGCCGGCGCCATCATCTCCGCATAATGGCCGAGCAGATGCTCGCCCTGGCTGGCCGGCTGGCTGCCGCCGCAGAGGGTCATTCCCAGCCCCGAGAGGACGAGGGTGCGCACGAGACGGCGGACGGCCTCGCGGTCGCCCGTCACCAGGGCCGCGGCACCGGCCAGCAGCTCGGGTTCGTCGGCCGCCAGCAGGGCGAAGGGAGCTTCGCGGTAGGGGGTGCCGAGCAGCATGTGGGACAGCAGCCAATCGCGCTGCGCGGTGCTCCGGCAGAGACTGTCGCCGAGGCCGGCGCGGATCAGCCGTACCGGTGCCGCCGCCAATACTTCGAGATCGAAGAACGCCCCCGCCGGCGGGACGGCGGACAGCGACCGCTTGTGACCGTCGACGGTGAGCGCCGCGTTGCCCGAGACGTAACCGTTCATCGAGGGGGCGGTGGCGAACACCGCATAGGGGCGGCCGAGCCGGGCGGCGACGAACTTGCAGAGGTCGTTGACGGTGCCCGCACCCACCGCCACCAGCCCGCTGCAGCCGCGGGCTTCGCGGAGGATGCGCTCGCCGGTGGCGAGATCGGCACGGGGCCGCTCGGGCAGCCGCAGCACCTCCGGGGGCCTCGGGCGGGCGAGGGCGGCGACCACCCGCCCGCCCAGCGCCCGCTCGGTGTCGGGATCGAGGACGACGGCGAGCCGCGGACCGAGCCCGAGCTCCTCGACGAGGGCGGCCTCGCTGCCGGCGAGACTGTCGGCGAGGACGACGCGCAGCGGCGGTACGGTGAGGGGGCGACCGTCCTCGGGATCACGGAACCGGCCCGCGAGGAGCGCCGCCAGCGGGTCCGCCCCCGCGCCCCCGGTCACGGCGGGGGAGGGGGGGCGCTCCGGCTCAGCCGGCCGCGGCACCTTCCGCTCGCAACTCTTCCGGCCGCTTGTTGGTGACCCCGTGGGCCAGCGCCGCTTCGAGGAAGGGATCGAGCTCGCCGTCGAGGACCGCCTGGGCGTTGCCGGTCTCGATCCCGGTGCGCAGATCCTTGACCATCTTGTAGGGGTGGAGGACGTAGGAGCGGATCTGATGTCCCCAGCCGATGTCCGTCTTCTGGGCTTCCTGGGCCTCCTGCTCGGCCCGCCGCTTCTGCAGCTCGAGCTCGTAGAGGCGGGCCTTGAGCATGGCCATCGCCTGCGCCCGGTTGCGGTGCTGGGAACGGTCGTTCTGGCACTGGACGACGATGCCGGTGGGCAGATGGGTGATGCGGACCGCCGAATCGGTCCGGTTGACGTGCTGCCCGCCGGCGCCCGAAGCGCGGTAGGTGTCGATCTTGAGGTCCTTCTCCTCGATCTCCACCTGGATCGAATCGTCGATCACCGGATACACCCAGACGCTGGCGAAGCTGGTGTGACGTCGGGCCTGGCTGTCGAAGGGCGAGATCCGGACCAGCCGGTGGACCCCCGATTCGCGCTTCAGCCAGCCATAGGCGTTGTCGCCCACGATCTTGATGGTGGCCGATTTGATCCCCGCCTCTTCGCCCGGCGTCTCCTCGACCAGTTCCACCTTGTAGCCGTGCGCTTCGGCCCAGCGGGTGTACATGCGCAGGAGCATCGCCGCCCAGTCCTGGGACTCGGTGCCGCCGGCACCGGCGTTGATCTGGAGATAGCAGTCGTTGGCGTCGGCCTCGCCGGAGAGCAGGCTTTCGAGCTGCAGCCGCCGGACCCGGTCACGGAGTTCGGCGAGCTCCCGGCCGATCTCGGCGAGGGTCGCCTCGTCCTCCTCGGCCTCGGCCAGCTCGGCGAGATCGACCGCGTCCCCGAGCGCCTTCTCGAGCGCCTGTTGACGCTCGATGGCCTGGGCCAGACGCGTCCGTTCGCGCATCAGCTTCTGGGCCCGGTCCGGATCCTCCCAGAGTTTCGGATCCTCGGCCAGGCTGTCGAGTTCCTGAAGACGGAGAACCGCCCGATCCCAGTTAAAGATGCCTCCGCAGCAGAGTCAGCCCCTGCCTGATTTCGTCCACCAGATGGGCATGTTCGGCGCGCATGATCTTCCTCTCGTCTCCTCGTTCGGACCCCGGCGGGACGCCGGTCAGTAGAGACCGCGGGTTCCCGAGTCCAGACCCGGCAGATCGTCGGGCAGACCGTCCCTCGCCGTCAGGGTGGACGGGCTCGTCTTAACAGGCTCGGTACCGGGCAGGAAGGCCTCGACGATCACTCGCTCGCTGTCCGGTCCGGGAAGCAGCCCGGTGTCGGCGTCGATGCGGACGTTGACCACTCCCGGCGGCATGCGGAACGGTGTCGGTGGCCGACCCTCGAGGGCCTCGCCCATGAACGCCTTCCAGATGGGCAGGGCGGCGCTGGCTCCGGTCTCCCGGGGGCCCAGGCTTTTCGGGGTATCGAAACCGACCCACACGCCGACCACCAGATCGGGCGAAAAGCCCAAGAACCAGGCGTCGCGGCTGTCGTTGGTGGTTCCCGTCTTGCCCGCCAGCGGCCGCCCGAGCTCACGGGCCCGGCGGCCGGTGCCACGCTCGACGACCCCTTCGAGCATGTGGACGATCTGGTACGCGATCCGCGGATCGACAACCTGCTCGCGCCGTTCGGGCGGGGCGGGTGGCGGCCCGCCGTCCCAGACCTCGCTCCGACAACCCTCGCAGGGGCGGGTATCGGCGGCGAGCACGGTCCCGCCGAAACGGTCCTGGATCCGCTCGACGAACACCGGTTCCACCCGTCGGCCGCCGTTGACCAGCATCGCGTAGGCGGTGGTCAGGCGCAGCAGCGTCACCTCGTTGGAGCCGAGGGCCGAGGAAAGGAGAGGCGTCATGCCCTCGCCGATGCCGAAGCGCTCCGCCACCCCGATGATCCGCGACATGCCGATCTCCTGGGCGAGACGGACGGTCATCAGGTTGCGCGACTTTTCGAGACCGAGGCGCAGGGTCGACGGACCGTAGAACCTGTCGCTGTAATTGGCCGGCTTCCATTTCGGCAGCCCCGGTCCCTGATCGACCACGATCGGTGCGTCGAGGACGATGCTGGCCGGGGTCATGCCGGCCTCCAGCGCCGCCAGATAGACGAAGGGCTTGAAGGCGGATCCCGGCTGTCGTTCGGCCTGGGTGGCGCGGTTGAACTGGCTCTGCCGGAAGCTGAAGCCGCCACTCATGGCCAGGACACGGCCGGTGTGCGGGTCCATGGCGACCAGCGCGCCCTCGACCTCGGGTCGCTGCCGGAGGGCATAGCGACCTTCCTCCTCGAGCGCCTCGACCAGGACGACGTCGCCCGGGGCGAGGATCTCGGTCGCCGCCCGGGGCGCGGCGCCGGGCCGGCCCTCCTCGTCGACCGGACGGGCCCAGGCGAGTCCGTCGAGCGGCAGCGCGCCGGTGGTGCCGTCGGCGAAGCCCAGCTCGGCCCCGCGGGCATCGGCGTCGAGGACCACCGCCTTGCGCCAGTGGAGGAGATCGAAGCCCGGATCGAACCGTGCGAGCTCTTCCCGCCAGTCGGCCCCCTCGCCGAGTTCGATCCGCCCCGCCGGACCGCGCCAGCCGCCACGGCGGCGGTCGTAGGCGGAGAGGCCGTCCCTGAGCACCCGGTCGGCGATGTCCTGCAGTCGTGGCAGCACCGTCGCCCGAACCGACAGTCCGCCTTCGTAGAAACCTTCCTCGCCGAAGCGTTCGACCAGCCGCCGCCGGACCTCTTCGACGAAGAAGTCGGCGCGGGCGATCTCGGTCGCCGCCCGCTCGCGCAGCAGGAGCGGTTCGCCGCGGGCCGCCTCGGCCTCGCCGGGGGTGATGTAGCCGTCCTCCAGCATCCGCCCGATGACGTAGTCGCGGCGCTCGTAGGCCGCCTCCGGATTGCGCTCGGGATCGTAGCGCGACGGGGCCTTGGGCAGACCGGCGAGGAACGCCGCCTCGCCGATCGTGAGCTCGTCCAGCGATTTGTCGAAATAGTTGAGCGCCGCCGCCGCCACGCCGTAGGAACGGCGACCGAGGAAGATCTGGTTGAGATAGAGCTCGAGAATGTGCTCCTTGGTGAAGGTGCGCTCCATCCGGATGGCGAGAATCGCCTCCTTGATCTTGCGCTCGATCGAGACCTCGTTGCTGAGCAGGAAGTTCTTGGCCACCTGCTGGGTGATGGTCGAGGCCCCCACCGGGCGGCGGTTCTGGCGGAGGCGCTGGATGTTGTCGATCACCGCCCGGAGGATGCCGAGCGGATCGATGCCGAAATGGCGGTAGAAATTCTTGTCCTCGGCGGCGACGAAGGCGTTCTTGATCCGGGCCGGGATCGCCGAGGCGGGCACGAAGACCCGCTTTTCGCGGGCGTACTCCGCGAGCAGGCGGCCGTCGCCGGCGTGGATGCGGGTCACCGTCGGCGGGCGGTAATCGGCGAGCTGACGGTAGTCGGGCAGGTCCCGGCCGTACTCCCAGACCAGATAGGCGAGGACCCCGCCGGCCACCAGGAGGAGGATCAGCGCCGTCAGGGCCAGTCGTGCAATCAGCCGGAAAAGGCGGCTCGTCATCGCTCCGGGCTTTCGGCTCGGGCCAGTTCCCACGGGCCGGTTCACAGCGGCGGCTTCAGGGCGTCGAAATACCGGTCGACGGCCCGCCGGACGGCCACCGCCACCCGCTGGCGATAGCCGGCCTGGGTCAGAAGCGCCGCGTTCCGCTCGTTGGAGAGATAGCCGAGTTCGACGAGAACGGAAGGGGTCTCCGGCGATTTGAGGACGACGAAGCCGGCGAAGCGGCGGTTGCGGCGCAGCAGGCGGGTGACCCGGCCGAGTTCCTCGGTCAGGAGCTCGGCGAAGTCGATCGAGCGGTTGTTGGTTTCCCTCCAGGCGAGATCGATCAGGATGCTGGCGACGATCGGGTCCTGACCGGTGAGATCGACGCCGGCCAGGATGTCGACCTTGTTTTCCTTGCGTGCGAGCCGTGCCGCCTCGGCATCCGAGGCGGTCTCCGACAGGGTGTAGACGGAGGCGCCCGAGATCGCCGGATCGGCGATGCTGTCGGCGTGGAGGGAGATGAAGAGATCGGCGTCGCGGGCCTGCGCCATCCGCACCCGTTCCCGGAGGGGTATGAAGCGATCGTCGGTGCGGGTGAGGAAGACCCGGTAGCGATCGCTCTTCTCGAGTTCCCGTGCCACCGCCTGGGCGAAGGCCAGGGTGACCTCCTTTTCATCGACGCCGTTGACGCCGCGGGTCCCGGGATCGACGCCGCCGTGTCCGGGGTCGAGGACGATCACGTAGGTCTCGGGCCGCGGTCGCACCACCGGTGGTGCCGCCGGGGCGATGTCGGCGAGCTCGCGTCCGGTGCCGGGCCGCGGCACCGGAAGCGGCGGCGACCGCCGGCGGTCCGCGGCCACCGCCGGCGGCTGGGGGGGAGGTCGCAGGCGGGGAACGAGATCGATCACGAGGCGCCAGTAGCGGCTGCTGGCCGAGGGCGGCAGCAGGCGGCTGGCGGCGACCGAGAAGGGCTCGCGGATGTCCACCACCAGGCGGGACGCACCCGGCCGCAGCCGTCCGTAGCGCTGGCCGGTGGCGAGCCCCCGCGGGCGGGCCAGCGGATCGGGGCGGACCCGCCAGCGGACCTCCGGCAGTTCGACCACCAGCCGCGGCGGCGCCTCGAGGGCGCGGACCTTGAAACCGGTGCGCCGGCTCATATCCATAACGATACGGGTGCGCGGCCCGTGGACGCCGAAGCGGATGCCCAGGACCTGGGGCGGATCGTTGGCGGCGCCGGCGGCCGGCGGCGGGGACAGCATCAACCCGAACGCGAGAACCAGCCCGAAGGCCGAGGCGAGCCGGACCCGTTCCGGTCCGGCCGCGACCTTCAGCAGACGGAGGGTCCGCACGCAACCCGAAATCATCGGCTGGTCTTGTCCCGTTCGCAGGTCCGATGCAGCGAAGCCGACGGCTGTCCGGCGCGACATTAACGGATTGTGGCCCCTCGGGACAGGGTCTATAGTGAACGTCGAGATGGAACGGGATCGTCTATTCAATCCGGGCGTGGGTTCGCTGGAGGAGCCGCCCGGGCAGGCATCCGCATCCCGCTTCGTTCTCGATACGGATGTGCATTCGCCGCCGGGTGCGCCCGAGAACCCGGAACGGGTCGCGCCGTGGACGGGTACCGGAGCCGCGCCGTATGCGCTGCCGTGCCCGGCCTGCCGCACCGAACGACGGCCACCCATCCGGCTGTCCGCGCCCGTACGGAGCGGGACAGTCCGACAACCTGCAATACACGGCCGCTTCCGACCGCATTGCCGGACGGCACCGTCGGGGCGGTCTTCGGAGCTTTCCACTGATGACCAAACGCATGCTCATCGACGCGACCCATCCGGAGGAGACCCGGGTGGTGATCGCCGACGAAGACCGGTTGCTCGACTTCGACGTCGAAATCGCCAGTAAACGCCAGCTCAAGGGCAACATCTATCTCGCCAAGGTGACCCGGGTCGAACCCTCGCTGCAGGCCGCCTTCATCGACTACGGTGGCAATCGCCACGGTTTCCTGCCCTTCAGCGAGATCCACCCCGACTACTACCAGATCCCCCAGGCCGACCGAGAGGAACTGGAGAAGCTCGAACGGGAGCTCGAAAGCCGCGCTGCCGCCGAGGGCGAGAGCGAGGAGAACGGCAACGGCACGACGCTGACCCACGATGCCGAGGAAGAGACCGCCGACGTGCTCGACGAGATCGCCCGCCGGCGGGCGAAGATCCTCCGTTCCTACCGTATCCAGGAGGTGATCCGCCGGCGGCAGATCATGCTGGTCCAGGTGGTCAAGGAGGAACGTGGCAGCAAGGGGGCGGCGCTGACGACCTATCTGTCGCTGGCCGGCCGCTATTGCGTGCTGATGCCCAACACCCCGCGCGGCGGCGGCATCAGCCGCAAGATCACCAACCCCGACGACCGCAAGCGCCTCAAGAAGATCGCCCAGGAGCTCGATGTTCCGGAAGGGATGGGGCTGATCATCCGCACCGCCGGGCAGGAACGCAGCAAGGCGGAGATCCGGCGCGATTACGACTATCTCCTGCGGCTGTGGAACGAGATCCGGGAGACGACCCTCGAGAGCGTCGCCCCCTGCCTGATCTACGAGGAGGGCAATCTCGTCAAACGGGCGCTCCGGGATCTCTACAGTCGGGACATCAGCGAGGTCTGGGTGGAAGGCGAGGAGGCCTACCGGGCCGCCCGCCGGCTGATGCAGATCATGACCCCGAGCCGCGCCCGCCACGTCAAGCTCTACAAGGAGGAGATCCCGCTCTTCGTCCGCTACGGCATCGAGGACCAGCTCGACGCCATCATGAGCCCGGTGGTCGAGCTGCCCTCGGGCGGCTCGATCGTCGTCCACACCACCGAGGCGCTGACGGCGATCGACGTCAATTCCGGCCGTTCCACCCGCGAGCGCCACATCGACGAGACCGCTCTCAAGACCAATCTCGAGGCGGCCGACGAAATCGCCCGTCAGCTCCGGCTGCGGGATCTCGCCGGGCTCATCGTCATCGACTTCATCGACATGAGCGAGCAGCGGCATCAGCGCCAGGTGGAGCGCCGCCTGCGCGAGGCGCTCAAGACCGACCGGGCGCGGCTCCAGGTGGGACGGATCTCGAGCTTCGGCCTCCTGGAACTGTCGCGCCAGCGGTTGCGGCCGAGCCTGCAGGAGCTGTCCACCAAGGTCTGTCCGGTCTGCCTCGGCCAGGGCATGGTGCGCTCCACGGAAGGCATCGCCCTCCAGGCGCTGCGGCGGATCCAGGAAGAGGGCATCAAGAACGAGGCGGCGGCACTCAAACTGCTGGTGCCGGTGGATGTCGCCATCTATCTGCTCAACCGCAAACGCGAGACCCTGGCCCATCTCGAGAAACGCTACGGGCTGCGGGTCGAGGTGGCGGTCGACGAGCATCTGGCACCCCACGGCCTGGCCCTCGAAGTGGTGGAGAAGCGGGAGGAGCCGGAAGCCGAGATCGAAGCCGAAGCCGAACCGGCGGCCAAGGCCGGCGAAAAGGGGGAAACCGCCGAGGAAGGCGGCCGCCGCCGTCGCCGCCGCCGTCGCCGCCGCCGCCCGGGCGAGAGCCGCGAGGAAGCGGCCGCGGCCGAGGCGGCCGCCGAGCAGGCGGAGAAGCGGGCCGAACCGGGCGAGGGCGGCACCGTTCCGGCCGAGCCGGTGGAGACCGCGGCCGAGGAAGTCCCTGCCGCGCCGCGCCGGCGCCGGCGTCGCCGGCGGACCCGCAAGGAGGACAAGGTGGAGGCGGCCCCCGCACCCGCCGCTGCCGGGTCCGAGCCCGCGGCCGCCGAACCCGAGCCGGCCGCCGACTCCGCACCCGCCATCGAGGAGGAGAGCACCGCGCCACCGATGGCGGTCGAGGTTCCGGTCGGCGAGACGCCGCCGGCGGCCGGCGCCTCGGAATTGCCGGCGGGCCCGGGCGAGCCGCTGGTCGCCACCGTCCTCGAGCGCAACGGTCCGGTGGAGCGGGGCGAAGAACCGATTCACGAGACGGTGGATTCCGGTCCGCCGAGGATGGGGGCGAGGGCGGAGCCACCGGAACGGGCGGAGGCCGAGGTCGGCGAGGCCCGGTCGGAGCGAGGTGAGGAAGCTCCGCGCCGGACCGGTTGGTGGAGCCGCTGGCTGCGCTGAAGCGGGCTTCAGCCGTCGGTCGCGACCCGCCCCGCTTCGGCGAGGCGGCGGCGCAGCCAGGGAACCAGGCGGCGGCAGGCTTCGGCCACCACCGCCTCCTCGGCGGCGAAGGAAAAGCGCAGGAAACGGGCGCCCCGTACCGGATCGAAATCGTCACCCGGGGTCGTGGCGACGCCGATGTCCTCGAGCATGCGGCGGCTGATCTCGGTCGCATCGCCGCCCAGCCCGGCGATGTCGGCATAGATGTAGAAGGCGCCGTCGGGCGGGGCCGTGCGGGCGAGGCCGGCTTCCCGCAGCGCGGCCAGCAGCCGGTCGCGGTTGCGGCGGTAGCGGGCGATCCGGCCGTCGAGTTCGGCGAGGTCGCGGAACGCTCCGAGGGCCGCGTGCTGCGAAATGGTGGGTGGGGCGATGAACAGGTTCTGGGCGAGGCGCATCGCCGGTGCGCACAGATCCTCGGGCAGCACCATCCAGCCCAGCCGCCAGCCGGTCATGCAGAAGAACTTCGAGAAGCTGTTGACGACGATCGCCCGATCGTCGTGGCGCAGCACGGTTTCGGCCGGCGCCTCGTAGGTGATGCCGTGATAGATCTCGTCGCTCACGAGCCGCACCCCGTGGTCGCGGCACCAGCGGGCGAGACGCCCCAGTTCCGCACCCGGCAGCATGGTGCCGGTGGGATTGGCGGGGCTGGCGACGATCAGCCCGTCGAGGGGGCCGGCCCGCGCCAGCAGTTCCGGGGTGGGCTGGAAACGTTCCTCGAAGCCCACCGGGAGGGCGACGACCTCGATGCCGAGGGCCTCCAGGATGTTGCGGTAGGCGGGATAGCCGGGTTCCGCGAGAGCGACCCGATCGCCGACGTCGAAGGCGGCGAGGAAGGCGAGGACGAAGGCCCCGGAGGCGCCCACCGTGAGGGCGATCCGTGCTGGCGGCGGTTCGACCCCGTAGCGGTCGCGGTAGTGACGGGCGATGCGTTCCCGGAGGGCCGGCAGGCCGAAGGCCTCGCTGTACCCGAGCGACGTCCCGGCGAGGGCGGTACGGGCGGCCTCGACGGCCGAGGCGGGGGGGCCGCCGCCCGGTTCACCGACCTCGAGATGCAGCACATCGGCGCCGGCGGCGGCCCGCGCGTTGGCCGCCTCCAGTACCTCCATGACGATGAAGGGGGCGATCTCGCTTCGCTTCGAACGTTTCATCCGCCGCGGCCTTTTTCCAGATTCGTTCGGCTCCTATATCTCTCGGCGTCAGATTGTCACCGGGTGCGCGGGTTCGCCAGTGCCGCAGCGGCGAGATCGCGGGCGCGTGAAGCGCCGACACCCGCAGGCGGGAGGGTGCGGATGGCGTGGCTGCGGGGGTTGACGATCTGCCTGGTTCTCTTGGTGACGGCCCTGCCGGCGCTGGCCCAGGGCGTGATCCGCGACGACGAGACGGAGCGCTATCTGCGGCGTCTCGCCGATCCGCTGCTCGAGGCCGCGGGCCTGCGCCCGGAGGATCTGCGGCTGTTCATTCTCGCCGATCCCCGTCTCAATGCCTTCGTCGCCGGCGGTCAGAACCTGTTCCTCTTCACCGGGCTCGTCGAAGCCGCCGAGACCCCGGAACAGCTCGCCGGCGTGATCGCCCACGAAATCGGCCACATCGCCGGCGGGCATCTCACACGCATGGTGCGGGCCGGTGAGCAGGCCGGCCGGCAGGCGCTCATCGGCGCCCTGCTCGGCATCGCCGCCGCGGTCGCCGGGGCCCCGCAGCTCGGAACCGCGGCGATCGTCGGTTCCCAGAGCCTGGCCCGGCAGCGGATGCTGACCTTCACCCGGGCCCAGGAACAGGCGGCGGATCAGGCGGCGGTCACCTATCTGGCGGCGGTCGGCATGTCGCCGCGTGGCCTGCTCGAATTCATGCGGATCCTGGATACCCGCGTGCGGGGCATCGCCGGTCGCGGCGCCGAGTTCCTGCGGACCCATCCGCTGACCCGCGATCGGATCCGGTTTCTGGAAAACCGGGTGGCGGGTGCAGCGCCGGAAGAGGAGGGCGATCCGGCGCTGGCCGCCGAGCATCGGCGGGTCGTGGCCAAGCTCCGCGGCTTCCTCGCACCACCGCAAGAGGTGCGCCGGCGCTATCGGGGCGAAGATTTCGCGAGCCGCTACGCCCGCGCCATCGCCCTCTATCGGGACCTCCAGTTCGAGGCCTCGATGGCGCTGCTCGACGGGCTGCGCGTCGAACGTCCCGCGGATCCCTATCTCCTCGAGCTCCGCGCCCAGTTCCTGTTCGAACGCGGCAGGATCGCCGAAGCCGAGCCGCTGTACCGCGAGGCGTTGCGGTACAGGCCCGATTCGGCCCTCATCCGGGTCGCCTTCGCCCGCACTCTTATCGAACAGGAGGTCCCCGAAAAACTGCCGGAGGCGCGGGCGGCGCTGCGCGAGGCGATCCGGCTCGATCCCCTGTACGCGCCCGCCTATCGTCTCCTGGGGGTGGTGGCGGGCCGCCTCGGCGAGGCGGGGGAGTCCTACCTGGCGCTCACCGAATGGGCGGTGCTCCGTCACAACAAGCGCGACGCCGAGCTCTATCTGCGGCGCGCGGAGGAGCGGATCGGCCCCGATCAGCGGGACCGTATCCGCCTCGAGGATCTCAGACGGGTCGTGGCCGAGCTTCCCGAACCGCGCGCCCGGCGCCGCTGAAACCTCTTGCAAAGGCCGGAGCGAAAAGCCAGATTCGAGAGTGCCGAAAGGCTTGCAACAGCTCGATCGTCGAGATGAGCACAGCAGGCTTGGAGGTGAGCCATGGCGAACTTCGGCAGCAAGCTGACCCGTCAGTGGCACGATGCGGTCAACGTGCTGTTCGGTCTCTGGCTGGTGATTTCGCCCTGGCTGCTCGGCTACACGGCCGAGAGCGCCGCCGCCTGGAACGCCTGGGTTCCGGGTGTGATCGTCGCCGTGGCGGCGATCGCCGCGCTCACCGCATTCCAGGAATGGGAGGAATGGGTCAACGCCCTGCTGGGCGCCTGGCTCGTCGTCTCGCCCTGGATCGCGGGCTATGCGGCGGTCACCGCGGCCGTGTGGAACCACGTGATCGTCGGCATCCTCACCGCGGCGCTGGCGATCTGGGCGGCCTGGCAGGCGCGCCAGCATCCGGCCGGAGCGCACTGACCGCGCCGGGAAGCGACGCCGGGAACGCGGCGAAGGCGCGTTGCCGGCGGCAACTGCGGGCCGCGAGGCCCGCTTTCGTTTCGACGCTCTTCAGCCGCGGCGTCGGAGCAGGGTCAGGCCGTCTCCGATCGGCAGCATACAGAGCGCCAGGCGCGGATCCCCGTGGACCCGGCGGTTGAAGCGCCGCAGCGCTTCGGTCTGGCGACTGCGTTCCGCCGGATCGGCCACCGCACCGTTCCAGAGCACGTTGTCGGCGGCGATCACGCCGCCCGGTCGGACGAGGAGGAGGGCGCGGTCGAGATAGGCCTCGTAGCGCTTCTTGTCGGCGTCGATGTAGACGAGGTCGAAAGCGCCCGCGGCCCCCTCCCCGAGCAGCCCGTCGAGGGTTTCGAGGGCGAGGCCGAGGCGGAGCTCGATCCGCGCCTCGACCCCCGCCTCGTGCCAGTGGCGGCGGCCGATTTCCGCCCAGTCGGCGTTGACGTCGAGGGTGACGATCCGTCCCTGCGGTGGCAGGGCCAGGGCCATCGCCAGAGTCGCGTAGCCGGTGAAGCAGCCGATCTCGAGCACCCGTTCGGCCGCCATCAGCTCGATCAGGAAAGCGAGGAGCTGGGCCTGCTCGGCCGAGGAGCGCATTCCGCCTTCGGACAGCCGATCGGTTTCCTCGCGCAATGCTCGGAGCGCGGGATGTTCGCGCAGCCCGACCTCCAGCAGATAGCTGCGAAGGCGTTCGTCCAGACCCGGGGTGCGCGGACTCATGGCCCGCTGTCGCCACCTTCCGCGACCAGCTCGCGGGCCGCGCGGAGCACCGCCTCGGCATGGCCGGGAACCTTCACCTTGCGCCAGACCCTGCGGATCCGCCCCTCGCCGTCGACGAGGAAGGTCGCCCGTTCGATCCCCATGTATCGACGGCCGTACATGCTCTTCTCCACCCAGACGCCGAACGCCTCGGTGACCGTACCGTCCAGATCGCTGGCGAGATCGACGCGGAGGTCGTGTTTCTCCCGGAAACGCCGATGTTTTTCGAGACTGTCGCGGGAGACGCCGATGACCCGGACGCCGAGTTCGGCGAAGGCGTCCTCCAGTTCGGAAAAGGCGATCGCTTCCCTGGTGCAGCCCGAGGTGTCGTCCTTGGGATAGAAGTAGAGGACGAAGGGCCGGCCGCCCAGACTCTCGCGGGAGACCCGCTCGCCGCTGTCGAGAGGCAGGTCGAAATCGGGACAGGGAGTGCCGGGTTCGGCGGATGCGCTCATGGCGTTCCTTCTCCTGGTTCGTCGGCCGGCGGACACAGCCGGTCGAAGGTTTCGCGGGCGAGGTCCTGGCTTTGCCGGAGACGCGTTTCCAGCGCCGCGAAGCTTGCGAGCGGCAGCCCGCCCTCGGCGACCCGGTTGGCCGCCCGCAGCAGGGCTTCGCGAATGCCGGTCGGGGCCTCGCCGGGGCGGAAGCCGGGGCTCGTGGACAGCCGCAGCACCGCCTGCAGGGCATGCTGGAGATCCAGAGCGGCGACGAGATCGCGAGCCCGTTCGACCGCCAGGAGACCGGTGGATCCGGCCCGCTCCAGCACCTCCCGAGTGCGGGTCGATCGCAGTTCGGGATGGCGGTGCGCATGGGCGAGTTGGAGGAACTGGGCGGTGAATTCGAGATCGACGAGCCCGCCCCGGACATGCTTGAGGTTCCACGGATTGGCGGAGCCGTGCTCGCGAAAGATGCGGGCCCGCATGGCCCGGATCTCGCCGGCGAGCTTTCGCGGATCCCGGGGGCGGCGGACGATCTCGTCGATCGCCGCTTCGAGCCGCCGGCCGAGTTCGGGATCGCCGGCCACGGCCCGCGCCCTCGTCAGCGCCTGGTGCTCCCAGCTCTGGGCCGTTTCGCGGTTGTAGCGGACGAAGCTGTCGCGACTGCAGGCCACCGGTCCGACGTTGCCGGAGGGGCGCAGGCGGGTATCGATCTCGTAGAGCCTTCCCTCGGCGGTTCGGGCCGAGATGGCGCTCACCAGCCGCTGGCCGAGACGGGCGTAATAGGTGGTGGCGGCGAGCGGCTGCGGACCGTCCGAGCGCGCCTCGTCGGGTGCGTCGTACACGAAGACCAGATCGAGATCGGAGCCGATGGTGAGCTCCCGGCTGCCGAGCTTGCCGAGACCGAGGACGGCGAAGGCGCCGCCTCGAATGCCCCCGTGCTGCGGGGCCAGCCAGGCTTCGGCGCGCGGCAGGAGGGCCCGCAGCACGACCTCGGCGAGGGCAGTGAGGCAGCTCTGGGCCGTGCGCACGTCGCTGACCCCGAGCAGCACGTGGAGACCGGCCTGGAACTGGCGGCCGTGCGCCCAGCGCCGGGTGAGGTCGAGCACCTCTTCGAGATGGCGGGCGTCGGCGAGGCGGGAATCGAGTTCCCGCCGCAGTTCCGTCTCTCCCGGCAAGGGCTCGAAGAAGTCCGGCGCCAGCATCGATTCGAAGAGATCGACGTGGCGGCTCAGATATCCCGCGAGCCGCGGTGCCGCCCCCATCAGATCGGAGAGCAGGGTCAGGAGCGGCGGATTGGCCCGCAGGAGGGAGAAGATCTGCACTCCCGCCGGCAGGCTGGAGACGAACTCGTCGAACAGGCGGAAGGCCTCGTCGATGTCCGGCTGGCGGCGGAGCGCGTCGAGGATGCTCGGGGTGAGCTCGGTCAGCAGCTCCCGCGCCCGGGCGCTGCGGGTGGCCCGGATATGGCCGTGGTGCCAGCTCCGGATCCGGGCGGCGACCGCCGCCGGGTCGCGGAAGCCCATCCCCCGCAGGGTCTCCAGGGTTTCGGGATCGTCGTCGGTGCCGGTGAAGACCAGCCGCGCGCCGGCGCCGAGATCGGGCTCCTTCTCGAACAGCGCCGCATAATGGCCTTCGACCGTGACCAGCACCTTCCGGATCCCCTCCTCGAAGGCCGCGGCATCGGCATGGCCGGCGAAGGCGGCGAACCTCGCGAACTCCGGCTCGCTGGCGGGCAGGAGCTGGGTCTGCCGATCGGCGATCATCTGCAGCCGGTGTTCGAGCCCGCGCAGCGCCACATAGGCGGCATCCAGCTCGCGGGCCGCCCCGGCCTCGATCCAGCGGCCGGCCGCCAGCGCCGCCAGCACCTCGCGGGTGCGCCGGCCGCGCAGCTCCGGGTAGCGACCACCGAGGATGAGCTGCTGGGTCTGGACGAAGAATTCGATCTCGCGGATGCCACCGCGTCCCACCTTGAGATCGTGGCCGAGCACCCGGATCTGGCCGAAGCCGCGATGGGCGTGGATCTGCCGCTTGATCGAATGGATGTCGCGGATCGCCGCATAATCCAGGTACTTGCGCCAGACATAGGGGCGCAGCCGGTCGAGAAAGGCGGCCCCGGCCTCGAGATCACCGGCCACCGGACGGGCCTTGATGAAGGCCGCCCGTTCCCAGTTCTGACCGTGACGTTCGTAGTACAGTTCGGCGTCCTCGCAGGAGAGCGCCAGCGGATGGCCGGGAAGATGCGGGCGCAGCCGCAGATCGGTGCGGAAGACGTAGCCTTCGCGGGTCTTCTGCTCGAGCATGTAGACGAGGGTACGGGCGAGGCGCACGGCGAAGGCCATCGGCGCCTCGCTGCCGCGATAGGGGAGGCGGGCGCCGTCGAACAGGACGATGAGATCGATGTCGGAGGAATAGTTGAGCTCGAAGGCGCCGAGCTTGCCCATCGCCAGCACCACGAGACCGCTTCCCGCGCCGGGCCGCTCGGGGGCGACGAGATCGAGTTCGCCCCGCTGCATGCCTTCGAGCAGCAGATGATCGACGGCGCGGCCGATCGCCAGATCGGCGAAGCGGGAAAGCGCCTCGGTGACCGCCTCGAGATCCCAGTGACCGCCGAGATCGGCCAGAGCCACGAGGAGTGCCGCGCCCCGTCGCAACCGGCGCAGCTCGGCCATCAGCGGTGCGCGGCGGGTGACCTCCAGGGAGGCCGTCGCCTCGAGCAGTTCGGCGAAGGCGCGATCCGGCCCGGCGCCGGCGAAGCTGGCGAGACGATCGGTTTCGGTCAGCAGGCATTCGGAAAGGAAGGGGCTCGAGCCGAGGATGCCGTCGAGGAGCGCGCGATGGGCATCTTCGGCGAGCCACGCACGGATCGGCGCCGCCGCCGGGTTCTCGAGACGGCGCAGGAAACGCTCGCGATTGCGGGCGTGCATCGCCGCATCGGCCACGAGGGGCGGGGCGAGGGCGAGGATCGGTCGAGGCATCGGCTCCTCCCTGCGGCGATCGCGCCGTCTCCGGGCGCCGCCGGTCGCCCGATGGCGGAACGGCTCAGGCGGCGCGGACCAGGACGTGCCGCTTGCGGCCGGCGGAAAGCTTCAGATGCCCGCTGTCGAAATCCGCCTCTCCGACCACCAGATGCTCATCGGTGATCCGCCGGTCGTCCAGGCGTGCTCCGCCGCCGCGAATGAGACGACGGGCTTCGCCGCGCGACTTGACGAGGCCGGCCAGAGTGAAGAGCTCGATCACCGGAACCCCTTCCGCCAGCCGATCCCTCGGCACCACGATCTCCGGCAGGGCCTCGATCGACGCCCGTCCGCCCTCGAACAGGCTGCGGGCGGCGGCGGCGGCCTTCTTCGCCACCTCCTCACCGTGGGCGAGACGGGTCGCCTCGAAGGCGAGCACCTTCTTGGCCTCGTTGATTTCCGCCCCTTGCAGCCGCTCCAGGCGCGCGATCTCCGCCAGCGGCAGTTCGGTGAAGAGCCGCAGGAAGCGGCCGACATCGGCATCCTCGGTGTTGCGCCAGAACTGCCAGTAGTCGAACGGCGGCAGGCGGTTTTCGTTGAGCCACACGGCGCCCTGTGCGGTCTTGCCCATCTTGGCGCCGGAGGCGGTGGTCAGGAGCGGACAGGTGAGGCCGAAGAGCTGGCTGCCGTCGGCCCGGCGCGCGAGCTCGATGCCGCAGACGATGTTGCCCCACTGGTCGGAACCGCCCATCTGCAGCCGGCAGCCGAGGCGACGATTCAGCTCCAGGAAATCGTAGGCCTGCATCACCATGTAGTTGAATTCGAGGAAGGTGAGCGGCTGCTCGCGTTCCAGTCGCTGGCGCACCGATTCGAAGGTCAGCATGCGGTTGACGGTGAAGTGGCGTCCGACCTCGCGCAGGAAAGGGATGTAGAGCAGCCGGTCGAGCCAGTCGGCGTTGTCCACCAGCAGCGCCCCGCCGCCGCCGAAATCGAGGAACTTCTCCAGCGAATGCAGAATGCCCTTCTTGTTGCGGGCGATTTCCGCCTCCGACAGGAGGCGGCGGCTTTCGTCCTTGCCGGAGGGATCACCGACCTTGGTGGTGCCGCCACCGACGAGGGCGATCGGGCGATGGCCGGTGCGCTGCAGCCAGCGGAGCATCATGATGCTCAGGAGATTGCCGACGTGGAGGCTGTCGGCGGTGCAGTCGAAGCCGACGTAGCCGACCAGCCGGTCGGAGGCGGCCAGCGCGTCGAGGGCCTCGGGATCGGTGCACTGGTGGATGAACCCGCGTTCGGCGAGGATCCGCAGGAAATCCGATCGAAAACCGCTCATCCGCCCGGCTCACCGGCTGATGGCGACGGGTTCGATGTTCGCCTCGAGGCGTTTGTCGAGATAGGCCTCGCAGACCTCCTCGAGCTCCTCGAAGGCGCCCCGGAAGAAATGGTCGGTGTTCTCGATGGTGTGGAAGTCGATGATGATGCCGCGCTGCTGGGCGAGCTTGTTGACCAGCTTGACCACCGATTCGGTGGGGGTCACCAGATCGCCCTCGCCATGGACGATCAGCCCCGAGGAGGGGCAGGGGGCGAGAAAGCTGAAATCGTACAGATTGGCGGGCAGCGAGCAGCAGATGAAGCCCTGGACCTCGGGCCGCCGCATCAGGAGCTGCATGGCGATCCAGGCGCCGAAGCCGAAACCGGCCACCCAGGCGACGTTGTTGTTGGGGTTGACCTGCTGCATCCAGTCGAGGGCCACCGCCGCGTCGCGCAGCTCTCCCTGACCATGGTCGAACACGCCCTGCGACCGCCCGACACCGCGGAAATTGAAGCGCAGGGTGGAAAATCCGCGGCGGCGGAAGATGTGGAAGAGCGTGTAGACCACCCGGTTGTTCATGGTTCCGCCGTGCAGCGGGTGGGGATGCAGAACGAGCGCGAGCGGCGGGTTCGGTCCCTCGCCGTGGACGTAGCGTCCTTCCAGACGTCCGTCGGAGCCGTTGAAGATGACCTCAGGCATGTTCGCGTTCGTCCCTCGTGCCGATGAACGGACGACCCCGCCCGTCTCTCCGGGCGGCGGAGAGGCGGGGGGTCTGCCCGCGAGATTGATTCACCCGACCGCGCCTCTATACTGGGGTCGGGACAGCGAACGCAACGCACTCGCTGGCGCCGACCGGCACGATCCCGGCCGCGGCGGGGGCCGCGGAACGGCCGGCGCCACGAGATTTGGCATGGCGGCGGGCATGTTCAAGAGGCTGCGAGAGGACGTGCAGGCGGTGTTCGACCGCGATCCGGCGGCGCGCTCCCGGCTCGAGGTGTTCCTCTGCTATCCGGGGCTCCACGCCCTGCTGATGCATCGCCTCGCACACGCACTATGGTGTCGCGGCTGGCGGTTGGCGGCGCGCATCGTCTCCCAGTTCAGCCGTTTCGTCACCGGCATCGAGATCCATCCCGGCGCCCGCATCGGCCGTCGCTTCTTCATCGACCACGGCATGGGAGTGGTGATCGGCGAGACCACCGAGATCGGCGACGATGTGACCCTCTATCAGGGGGTCACCCTGGGCGGTGTCAGCTCCAATACCGGCAAGCGCCATCCGACCATCGAGGACGGGGTGGTGATCGGTGCCGGGGCCGCCGTGCTGGGACCGTTCCGGGTCGGGCGCGGGGCGCGCATCGGCTCCAACGCCGTGGTTCTCCGGGAAGTGCCCCCCGGGGCGACGGTGGTCGGGGTGCCGGCCCGCCAAGTCGGACCGCGGCCGGTGACCGAGGAGCGTCCGTCCTGCTTTCCGGCCTACGGGACGACTCCCGGCGATTCGGTGGATCCGGTGGCCCGGGCCATCGAACGCCTCCATCAGCGGGTGAGCGAGCTCGAACGGCGGCTCGCCGCCGGCGACCGGGAGGAGCCGGAATCCCCCGCGGGCGGGAAGGAGAGCGATCCGATCCGCTGCGCCGGCGGGTCCTGAACCGGCATCGTGTTCCCCTCGGCTTCGAAGCGGCCCGTCTATCTCGATCACAACGCCACCGCGCCCCTTCGCCCCGAGGCGCGGGCGGCGATGGTCGCGGCCTCGGAAGAGGTGGGTAATCCTTCCTCCGTCCACGGCTTCGGCCGCCGCGCCCGTGCCCGCCTCGAGGATGCACGGGAGAGCATCGCCGAATGGCTGGATGTCGCTCCCGACCGCGTGACCTTCGTCAGCGGTGCCACTGAAGCCAACAATCTCGCTCTCGCCCAGGCCGACGGGCCGGTGCTGGCCTCCGCCATCGAGCATCCTTCGGTGCTGGAGGCGGTTCCCGGCACGCTGCGCCTGCCGGTGGAGGCCGACGGTCGGGTCGATCCCGAACGCTGCGAGAGGCTGGCCGCCGAAACCGGCTGCGGGCTGGTCGCCGTGATGCTCGCCAACAACGAGACCGGTATCGTGCAGCCGGTCCGGGAGATCGCCCGCAGGCTGCGGCGCCGCGGGATCCGGCTCCATGTCGACGCCGCCCAGGTGCCCGGCCGCCTGGAATTCGCCTTCGCCGAACTCGGCGCCGACTATCTCGCCCTGAGCGCGCACAAGTTCGGTGGCCCGCCGGGGATCGGCGCCCTGGTGGCGGGACCGGGGATCGAACTCCGTCCGCTGCTGCGGGGCGGCGGGCAGGAACGGCGGTCCCGGGCGGGTACCGAGAACCTGCCCGCGGCATGCGGCTTCGCCGCAGCGCTGCGCGCCATCGGCCGGGAGGAGATCCGGCGCATCGCCGAACTCCGCGATCGTCTGGAGGCGGCCGTCGCCGGATATCCGGATGTGGTGATCATCGGCCGGAACCGACCTCGGCTCGCCAACACGAGCTGCATCCTCCTCGCCGGGATCGCGGCCGATCTCCTGGTGATGCGGCTCGACCTCGAAGGGGTGGCGGTGGGGGCGGGGGCCGCCTGCTCCTCCGGAAAGATGGCGGAATCGCACGTACTGGCAGCGATGGGGCTGCCGCGGGAGATCGCCTCCTGCGCGATCCGGGTGAGCCTCGGCTGGACCACCGGCGAGGCGGAGATCGCGGCCTTTCTCGCCGCCTTCCGGAAGATTCGCGGTGAGCTTCGCGACCGTCCCGGGCTTGCCAATCCGGCACCGGCGACGACATAGTCCTCGGGGGCCTCGTGGTGGCGCCCGCGGAGGAACAGGCAGGATGCGACAGGATATCGTCAGGCTGACGCCGGCGGCGGCGGCGCGGTTTCGTCATCTTCTCGAGACCCGGGGGCAAGGTGCGGCGGGAATCCGGCTGGGTGTCAAGACCAGCGGCTGCTCGGGTTACAGTTACGACCTCGATTTCGCCCGCGAGATCGGGCCCGGGGACGTCGTCGTACGCGAGGGCGAGGTGACCCTGGTGCTGGATCCGGAGGCCGTGCCGCTCCTCGCCGGTACCCGGATCGACTGGGCCGAGGACAAGATCGCCGCCCGCTTCGTGTTCGAGAATCCCAACGAGAAGGCTCGCTGCGGCTGCGGCGAAAGCTTCGCCGTCTGACACCGGCCCGTCGTGCCCGCGGTGATCTTCGTTCTGCCGGGCGGCGAGCGACGCCGGATCGAGGTCGAAGCCGGGCTCAGCCTCCTCGAGGCCGCCCATCGCGCGGGCATCGCGGTGGAGGGTGCCTGCGGCGGTTCGATGGCCTGTGCCACCTGCCACATGATCGTCGAGGAGGGCTGGTTCGATCGTCTGGCGATGCCCAGCGAGGAGGAGGAAGAGATGCTCGATCTGGCGGAGGGGCTGACGCCGACCTCGCGGCTCGGCTGCCAGGTGCGTCTGTCGGCCGCTCTCGACGGGCTCGTGGTCCGGGTGCCGGTCCACGTCCTGCTGGAGTGAAACGCGTGCCGCCGAGGATTTCCCTCGCCGCCGTGCCGGTCGGAGCACGGGTGGTGATCGCCATGTCGGGCGGCGTCGACAGCTCGGTGGCGGCGGCCCTTCTCGCCCGGGCGGGTTACGAGGTGGTGGGGATCACCCTCCAGCTCTACGATCACGGGGCGGCCACCGGAAGGGAAGGGGCCTGCTGCGCCGGCCGGGACATCCGTGACGCCCGACGGGTGGCCGATCATCTGGGAATCCCCCATTACGTGCTCGATTTCGAGGAACGTTTCCGGACCGCCGTGATCGAGGATTTCGCGGCGACCTACGCGCGCGGCCGGACTCCGGTTCCCTGCGTACGTTGCAACGAGCGGATCAAGTTCCGCGACCTGCTGCGGACCGCCCGTGATCTCGGCGCCGCCGCGCTCGTCACCGGCCATTACGTGCGGCGGGTCGAGGGCCGGGAGGGGCCGGAGCTCCACCGCGCCGCCGACCCGGCCAAGGATCAGAGCTACTTCCTTTTCCGAACCACCCGCGAACAGCTCGCCTTCTGCCATTTCCCGCTCGGTGATCTGCGGAAATCGGAGACCCGGCGAATCGCCGCCGAGCTCGGCCTGCCGGTGGCCCGGAAGGCGGAGAGCCAGGACATCTGCTTCGTGCCCGACGGTCGGCACGAGCGCCTCGTCACCCGACTGCGACCGGAGGCCGGCAAGGCGGGTGAGATCCGCCATCTCGACGGCCGGCTGCTCGGCCGGCACCGGGGCATCGCCGGCTACACGGTGGGTCAGCGACGGGGGCTCGGTGTGGCGGTCGGTGAACGGCTCTACGTGATCGCGATCGACGGCGGGCGGCATCGCATCCTGGTCGGACCGCGGGCCGCCACCCTGTCGGCGGCGGCGGTGCTCGAGGAGGTCAACTGGCTGGGGCGGGAGGAAGGGAGTGCGGCCTGCCGCATCGAGGTCCAGCATCGCTACAACACCCCGGCCGTGCCGGCCTTTCTCGAGCGGCGGGCGGACGGAAGGGCCCGGATCCGTTTCCTCCTCCCCGAGAGCGGGGTGGCCCCCGGCCAGGCCTGCGTCTTCTACATCGGCTCGCGTCTCCTGGGCGGCGGCTGGATCGCGGCCACCGAGGGTGCGGCGGCGTCGGCCCCGGGGGAGGTGGTGGAGCCGGTGTGAAGGCGGGCTTGCATTCCCGCCGTTTTCCACTAAATCTCCCGGTCAGCAAAGCCGCATGGACGGCGAACCGCACTTCCGTTCGGGGGTGCGTTTTTGTCGTTCATAGGGGCGGGGTGCGATCGGCAGCCGAACTGCAAGAGCCCTTAATAAGCCTTCGGGCTCCCGCCCGCGGAAACGCCGGTGTCCCGGTCGGACAACCGTATGCCCGGCCGGCCCTTCGCTTTCATTTCTGGTTTGTGGAGGAGAGCCATGAGCCACTCTCTCGCCCAAATCGGGATGGAAGCCGAAGCGGAGGTGCGTGTCGCCCGAGCCGAGGTTTCTGAAGCGGCCTTCACGACCGAAGGCAGCCGTCCCGAGGAGGCCCCCAAGGATTTCTTCGTCGAGCGCAACGGATTGCGTTTCGCGGGAACCCATCTGATCCTCGATCTCTGGGGAGCCGAACGGCTCGACGAAGAGCCGTTCATGGAAGAGGTGCTGAAACGCTGCGTGGAAGCCTCGGGCGCCACGCTGCTGCATCTCCACATCCACAAGTTCACCCCGAACGGCGGCCTTTCGGGGGTCGCGGTGCTCGCCGAAAGTCACATCTCCGTCCACACTTGGCCGGAACGGGGTTACGCCGCGTTCGACATCTTCATGTGCGGGGACGCCCGGCCGCACGCCGCGATTCCCGTCCTGCGGGAGGCCTTCCGTCCTCGCTGGATGAACATCGGTGAGCATCTGCGGGGGGCCTTCTGATGGACTGGTTCGAGGAAACCCTGCATCCGCGCTGGCGTCAGCGGCTCAAGATCGAGAAGCTCGTCTACCACAGCAAGACCGACCTCCAGGAAATCCTCGTTTTCGAACACCGGGACTGGGGGCGCGTGCTGGTCCTGGACGGGGCGCTGCAGCTCACCACCGAGGACGAGTTCGTCTATCACGAGATGCTGGCCCATCCGCCCATCCTCGCCCACGGTCGGGCGCGCCGGATCTGTGTCGTCGGCGGCGGCGACGGTGGCGTGCTCCGCGAGGTCTGCAAGCACCGGGGGGTCGAGGCGATCACCCATGTGGAGATCGATCCGGCGGTGATCGCATTCTGCCGAAAGTACTTCCCCGAGGTGAGCGCCGGCGCCTTCGACGATCCCCGTTATCGGCTGGTGGTCGCCGACGCGGCCGAATACATGGCCGGCGAGGGCGAGAGGTTCGACGTCATCATCGTCGATTCGACCGACCCCAAGGGGCCCGGCGAGGTGCTGTTCACCGAGAGCTTCTACCGGAGCTGTCGAGGGCGGCTCGCCGAAGGCGGCATCCTCGTCACCCAGACCGGCAACGCGGCGATCGAGAAACAGGAGCTGATCGATACCCAGCGCCACAAGCGGGCGGCGGGCTTCGCCGATGTGACCTTCTATCTCTGCGCGGTGCCGACCTATATCGGTGGCTTCATGACCCTGGGCTGGGCCTCGGACGACGCCACCCGCAGGCGGGTGCGGGTCGACACCCTGCGCAGCCGTCCGGTTCCGGAAGGGCTGCGGTACTACACACCCGAGATCCATTGCTGCGCCTTCGTCCATCCACCCTGGCTCGAGCGGCTGGTGGGCGAAAACCTCGGCTGAGGGCGACCGGGGGAGGGGGTCATGGCACGTATCGCGATCGGCGGGCTGCATCACGAGACCAACAGCTTCGCACCCCAGCCCGCCAGCTTCGCGCGCTTCCTCGAGGCCGACGCCTGGCCGCCGCTTTCCCGCGGCGGCGACATCCTCGCCAACACCGAGGGGGCCAATCTGGCGATCGCCGGCTTCATCGAGGCGGCCAGGGGGCGGGGGCACACGCTGGTTCCCCTCCTCTGGGCCAACGCCTGTCCCTCGGGGCCGGTGACCGAGGACGCCTTCGAGCGTCTCGCGGCGATGCTGATCGCCGATCTCGAACGGGCACTGCCGGTGGACGCGCTCTATCTCGATCTCCACGGCGCGATGGTCACCGAACATCTGGAGGACGGCGAGGGCGAGCTCCTCGCCCGCATTCGCAGGCTGGTCCCGGGCCTCCCGATCGTCTGCGCCCTCGATCTCCACGCCAACGTTTCCGGGGCGATGGTCGCCCACACCGACGCGCTGGTCGCCTACCGCACATATCCCCATGTCGATCTGGCGGAGACCGGGGCCCGCTGCCTGCCGCTGCTGGAGACGCTGCTGGAGGGCGGACGGCTGGTCGGCCGGCACATCGAGGGGGACTATCTGATACCGCTCCCCTGGCAATGCACCGAGATCGAACCGGCGGCGGCCCTCTACGCGCTGCTCCGCGAGCTCGAGAAGGGTGATGTCGCGAGCCTGTCCCTGTGCATGGGCTTTCCGGCCTCCGATACCTCGGCCTGCGGTCCCTCCGTCCTCGCCTACGGGCGCACCGAGGCGGCGGCGGCGCGGGCCTGTACCGAACTGGCGGCGGCGCTGGCGGAGGCGGAGCACGCCTTCGCCGGCAGGCTGTGGCCGGCCGAGGCGGCGGTGGCCCGCGCCCGCAGCTTCCGCGGCGCCGGGCCGGTGGTGCTCGCCGACACCCAGGACAACCCGGGGGGCGGCGGCAGTTCGGACACCACCGGGATTCTGATCGAGCTGGTCCGCCAGAAGGCGGAGGATGCGGCCCTCGCGCTGATGGCCGACGGGGAGGCGGCCGCCGCCGCCCATGCCGCGGGGAGGGGAAGCGTCCTCCACGGATTGGCGCTGGGCGGTCGGCACGGTCCCGAAGGTGTCGAACCCTTCGTCTGCGATTGGCGGGTGGAGGAGCTCGGTGACGGGAAGTTCCTGGCCACCGGCCCGATGTACCGTGGCAACCAGGTGGATCTCGGACCGATGGCCCTGCTCTCGCCATGTCCGGCGCCGGGGGTGAAGGTCCTGGTATCCACCCGACGGCTGCAGGCCGCGGACCGGGCGATCTTCCGCCATCTCGGGATCGAGCCGGCGGCGATGCGCATCCTCGCCCTCAAGAGTTCGGTCCATTTCCGGGCCGATTTCGCACCGATCGCCTCCGAAATCCTGGTGGTCGAGGCGCCCGGCCACGTGATCGTCGATCCCTGCCGGCTCCCCTTCACCCGGCTGCCGTCCGAACGACGCTGCGCCCCGCGTTCCGCATAGCCGCGTACCGCGGGGCCGCGTTGGCCGTCCCTATAGGGTGTTCCCGGGTCCGCAGCGGCTTGCGCCGCATTCCGGGCATGGTTAGTTGGCCGCGCACGACATGCTTAACGACACCCGGGCGCGGCGGCAGGTCGCGGTGCGGAGTGGGGGCGAGACATGGTGATTACGGAAGGACGAGGGTCGGAACGGCCGTCGCCCGGTCAGACGGCCGGCGGCGAAGAGGAACGGAAGCGGGCGATCGACCGGGACGGCAGCGGTTCGCTGGTGTTGGCGCTTTCCGATCTGATCGCGGATCGTAACGGGGAAGTCGTCCTCTTCAACGATTCCAACCTGCCGGTCCTGACCCTTCTGACGGCGGAACGGCCGGTGGCCCGCGGTCGGGTGGAGAGCCATGTCACCGCGGGCGGCGTGGACGTCTCCGGCTACGATTTCGTCACTTTCGGCAGCGGGCTGACCCTGTATTACCCCCACGACATGCAGCTTCTGATCATGCCCGAATACCGCTGAGGCGACCGCCGGTCTCTCCACCCGCGGTACCGGCGGTCACCCGCGGGCTCATTTCCGGCCCAGCGCTTCGAACTGGGCGAATTCCTCCTCGCTGAGATTCTCGAGAATGGACTGAAGTTCCAGCTCCGGCGCCGCCTTGTCGAGCGGTTGGACGAGCTTGAGTTTGTCGGCGATCCACAGCAGCACGCGCAGATTGCCGGACCGTGCCAGCCGCTCGAGGTGGGTGTAGACCAGCCGTCTCAACCGATCGTGCATGACCGCCGGTTCGCCCGGACCTTCCTCGCGATGGCGGGCGACGGCCTCGCGGAAGGCGGGGCTGCGGGCCATCTTGGCCTGAAGCTGGGGCAGGGTGCACCCGGCGAGCTCGCACACCTCCCGGTGGGAGAGACCGGCCGCCAGCAGGCGCGCGGCATCGTCCCAGTCGACCACACGCCCGGACGTCACCCTGTTCCCGGCGGGTCCGTCCCTCTTCGCAGCCTTCTCTTTTCGGGTATTGGTCGAGGCCATTGCGGGTCTCCACTGATGCTCGGCCGAGGCCGGTGACAAAGGGGTGGAAGAGCTATTTATAGGAAAATGAACCTATTTTCAACCCGGAGAGGCGGCGGCAGCGGGATGCGGGGCTTGAAAACAGCCCAACCATAGGTAGAACGTTTTCCCGTCCGCCGCTGCCCGGAGTCTTGCACCGATGGCCCTTTTCCCCGCCGGCCGGCCACCGCCGCGACGGGCGCCGAAGCGCCCCGGCCAGACGCGCCGCTGGCGGCGGCGATGGGAGGCCCGGTTGCGCGCCCTCGAGACGGCCCTGGCCGAAGCCGAGCTGCGCCAGCGGGGGCAGGGGGAACTGATGGCCACCGTCAGTCACGAGATGCGGGAGCCGCTGAACGGCATTCTCGGCATGGCGCGGCTTCTCGCCCAGACGCCGCTGAGCGAGGAGCAGTCGGGCTATCTCGCAGCGGTGCTGGAATCGGGCGAGATGCTGCTGACCCTGGTCAACGACCTCCTCGATCTGTCACGGGTCGATGCCGGGGAACTGACCCTGCAGCCGGTGGATTTCGCCTTGGCGCCGTTTCTCGAACGGATCCGCCTGGTCGTGGCGTTGCGGGCCGAGCAGCGCGGGCTCCGGCTGGTGGTGGAGCGACACGCCGGGACGGCCGAGATGGTACGCGGTGATCCCGCGCGGCTGCGTCAGGTGCTGCTCAATCTCCTGGGCAACGCTCTCAAGTTCACCGAGGAAGGGGAAATCCGGCTGGCCGTCTCGCCCTGTGCGGCACCGCCGGGCCGGATCGGCCTGCGCTTCGAGGTGACGGACACGGGGATCGGGATCGCCGAGGAAGCTCTCGCCAAACTGGCCCGGCCCTACTATCAGGCGGGCACGGCGGCCCGGTACGGCGGCAGCGGTCTGGGGCTGCTGATCGCCCGGCGGCTGGTCGAGGCCATGGAGGGGTGTCTCGAACTCGAGAGCCGGTCGGGTGGTGGTACCGTCGCGCGGGCGACCGTGCTGCTGTCGCCGCCCCTTGCGGCCGCGACCACCGAGGTCGAGCGGTCCGACGCGGCGCTCGCCGGGGCCGCGTTGCTGGTCGTCGATCGGCAGAAGCGGACCCGCCGGACGATCCGGGCGCTGGTGGAAAGCTGGGGCCTGGTCTCGCGGGAGGCCGGCGATCCGGAACGGGCCTGGCTGCTGATGCACGAGGCGGCCGACCGCGGCGCCGCCTTCGACTATGTGGTGATCGCCGCCGATGCGGACCGCGCCGCCGCCGAAACCCTGGCCCGGCGGATCCGTGAAACGCCGCGGCTGGCGCATGCCCGTCTGGTCATGCTGGCGGCGGCGGGGTTGCGTGGCGACGCCGCCCGGGCGAAGGCGTCCGGTTTCGATGCCTTCCTCCCGAAGCCGGTGTCCGCCGAAACCCTGCTCGCCTGTCTCGTCCGCCTGCGGGCGGGTCCCCGCGCGGAGCTGGTCACCGCCCACAGCCTCGGCGAGACCCGGGAACCCCGCCTGCGGATCCTGATCGCCGACGACAATCCGGTCAATCTGCGCCTGCTCTCGATCATGCTCGAACGGGCGGGTCACGAGACGGTGACGGTGGCCGACGGAGCGGCGGCGGTGGCGGCCGTGGCGGCGGAGCCGTTCGATCTGGTGCTGATGGATCTGCAGATGCCGACCCTGGGCGGACTGGATGCGGCCCGCCGCATCCGGGCCCTCGACGATCCGGTGCGGGCCGCGGTGCCGATCGTGGCGGTCACCGCCAACGCTCTCGAAGGCGAGGAGGCACGCTGCCGGGCGGCGGGGATGACCGGTTACCTGACCAAGCCCGTCGAGCGAGCCCGGCTGCTGGACATGATCGGGCGCAGCGTCGGTACGGTTCCCGTCGAGGTGTGATCATTCGGCACGATATTTCTCTTGAGAGTCGAATGCACGGCCATATAATCGCCGGACAGTAGAAATCCCCGAACCGCCCTCGTCGCCGGAGGCACAGATGCGCGCTGCTCGTGCACACAGGTTCGTAGCAGGAATCGTCTCACTATTGGCCCTGTCCTCGGCGGTCGAGGCCGGAACCGAAACGGCCGTGCTGACGGTGACCGCGACGGTTCTCAGTAGCTGTACGATCGAAGGGGGAACGCTGGATTTCGGCGACTATGTGACCGGCCAGCTCGGCGATCTCGACGGCGTCGGCGAGATCACCCTCACCAACTGCGAGGGTCAGGTGACGATCGCCATGGACGGCGGCACGAACGGCTCGGTGGCGGCGCGCAAGATGGCCAACGCCGGCAGCACCCTCGACTACCAACTCTATCGCGATCCGTCGCGGAGTCAGATCTGGGGCGAGGGCGGTCAGGCCTTCGTCGGGCAGATCCTGGCGAGCCAGGCCACCCTCCAGGTGTTCGGTCGGATTCCCGGCGGGCAGTCGGTTCCTCCCGGAACCTACGTCGATACGGTCAACATCACGCTGACGTTCTGAAGCGGATGCGCATCTGGCTGCCCATTGTCGCAGTCTTCGCGATTCTGCTCGATGCGGCGCCGCTCCGCGCGGCGGCGCTCTCGGTGGCGCCCACCCGCCTGAACCTCGGGACCACGGCGACGACCGACGCGGTCACGGTGCGGAACGACGGCGACCAGCCGGTCCTGGTGCAGGTCGAGACCTTCCGCTGGACGGGGCCGCTCGGCCGTGAGGGGCTCGAGGCGACCCGCGATCTCCTCGCCGTTCCTTCCGTGTTCCGGATCGGTCCCGGGCAGCGACAGGTGATCCGGGTCGCTCTCCGCGAGCCCTTCACCGGTGCGGTGGAGAAAGCCTACCGGCTGCTGATCGCCGAGGTGCCCGAAGAGATCGGGGATCGGGGCGGCGGGATCCGTTTCACGCTCCGTCTCAGCCTTCCGGTGTTCGTCACTCCCGCCGGAGCGGCACCCCGTCCCGAGTGGCGGCTGGAGCGCGATGCCGGGGGATGGAAGCTCGTACTTCGCAACGCCGGCAATGCGCACATCCGCATCCGCAACCTGCGACTGCGACCCGAAAACGGCGATCGGGTGATCGAGCCGGCCGAGCCGGCCGCCTACGTTCTGGCCGGTGCAGAACACGAATGGCGGCTGCCGGCGGGGGCGATGCGCAGGGCCAGCCGGTTCATCCTGGAGGCCGACAGCCAAGGTGGCCCGATATCGGTTCCGCTTGCCGCGAAAGGGAGTTGAGCTCGGTTTCGTCGCGACGGTCGTCCTCCTCGCCGCCATCCTTCGGGCCGCCGGTGGCTGGGATGCGGTGGTCGGACGGGCGAAGCCGCCGGCCGACGGGGACCGATCGCCGTCCGTGGCGCGGATCGCCACTTCGTCGGTGGCGCCGGTATTCGCGATGCCGCCACCTCTGCCGGCGGAAGCCGGACCCCGGTCCCGGGCGCGGTCACCTCTGCCACTCCGCCTCCGAGCCGCCGGTCTCGACGACCTGCCGCCCGTGCAGCCCGCGAGCTCGCGGGCGACCGGCCCGGCACCGGCATTCCCCTCCGAGGCGCGCGCGAGCGGGGTACCGGAGCCGGCGGCGGGTCCCATGCCGCGTCGCGATCCCCTGGACCTGCCGCTGCGCGAGGAGGAGCGCTGGCGCGAGTGGCTGCTGAGTGTCGAGCTCAACGGCGCCGTCGTCAGCGAAGGCGCCTACGTCATCGAGGAGCCGGAAAGTGGTCGGCTGGCGGTGCCGGTGGAGGAGCTGCGGCGCTGGCGGCTTCGGATCGACCGCGACCGCATTCTGACCTTCCAGGGGATGCCCTTCTATCCGCTCGATGCCGTTCCGGGCGCGGAGTTCGCCTTCGACCGGGCGGACCTGCGGATGGAGCTCCGGGTGCCCGCCGAGGTCTTCGAGCCTTATGCCCTCGGCCCGACGGAGCCACCGCGGCCGGTACCCCGGACCGGCTTCGGGGGCTTCCTGGACTACGATTTCCTGTACACGTTCGGCGGCGGGCTCGACGAGCGGCTCGACGGTCTGACCGAACTGGGGCTGTTCGGTGATCTCGGTGTGCTGCTGACCAGCCTCCGCTTCGACGATCTGCTCGAAGGCGCCGGTGTCACCCGGCTGGAGACGAGCTTCCTCCGTGACATGCCGGAGGAGAGAAAGAGCCTGCGGCTCGGCGACAGCCTCACCGGCGGCGGGTCACTGGCACGACCGGTGCGCTTCGCCGGCATCCAGTACGCGACCAACTTCGCCACCGATCCCGCCTTCGTCACCTTTCCGCTGCCGTCCATCGGTGGGCTCGCGGAGCAACCGTCGGTGGTCGAGGTGCTGGTCGACAACGTGCGCCGTGCTGGGGGCGAGGTTCCCGCCGGCCCGTTCAGCATTCCCAACGTGCCGGTGGTCACCGGGGCGGGCGAGATCCAGCTCAGGGTGACCGACCTGCTCGGACGCGAGAAGCTGGTCACCCAGAGCTATTACGTCTCCTCGCGCCTGCTCAAGGCCGGCCTGCACGATTTTTCCTACGAGGCCGGCCTGCGTCGGGAGAACTTCGGCGAGAAGAGCTTCGACTACGGCGACCCCATCGCCGCCGTCACCCACCGCTACGGCTTCTCCGACCTCTTCACCGGCGAAGCTCATCTCGAGCTGGAGGCGGAGCGGCAAAGCCTCGCCCTCGGCGGGACCTTCCGCATCGGCCTGCTCGGGACCGTCACCGCCGGTGCGGGGGTGAGCCGCGACGGGGAAGGCAGCGGTGTTCTGGGGCAGTTCGCCTACGAGTATTTCGGTCGCGGCTTCAGCCTCGGCGCCCGGACGCGATACACCGACAGCGATTTCCGCCAGTTCGGCGATCGGGGTGGCACGCGCCGCACCGACCAGCTCGCACTCGGCCTGCGGCTCGGCGAATTCGGCCATCTCGGTCTGCTTCTCGTCAATCAGGAGCTGATCGGCGCCGAGGACGTGCTCACCGTCACCAGCAACTACTCCCTGCGCCTCGGCCCCGGATCCCTGATCGTGAACGCGGCGCGGCTGTTCGAGCCGGAGGAGGAGCTGGCGGTCACGGTGTCCTATTCGCTGCCGCTTTCCGGCAACCGCAGCGCCGCGGCGCGACTGGAGATGGCCGAGAACCGCACCCGCGCTCGCGCCCAGTTCCGCCGGAGCCGCGGAGCGACCGACCTCGGTCTCGACTACCGCATCGCCGCCGAACTCGGCGAGGAGCCGCGCTATCTCGACGCCCGGGGCGGCTATCGGGGACGGTTCGGGACGGTGACCGGCGAGTTCGAGCTTGACGAGGGAGAAGTCGGCGGCAGGCTCGGCGTCACCGGTTCGGTCGCGGTGCTCGACGGTCGGGTGGCCTTCACCCGCCGCATCGGTCGCGCCTTCGGGCTCGTCGAACTGCCCGGATTCGCCGGTGTGCGCATCTATCTCGACAACCGGGAGGTGGGGCGGACGGACGCGCGCGGCGTGCTGCTGATTCCCGGCCTGCGCCCCTACGAGGTCAACCGCCTGCGGGTCGAGCTCGACGACCTGCCCCTCGGCGCCGTCGTCACCCGAGGCGAAGTCGAATCCGTGCCCTTCGACCGGGCCGGCGTCCGCATTCCGTTCGAGGTGCGGCTCCAGGCGCGGGCGCTCGCCCGGCTGCTGGACCCGCGCGGGGAACCGCTGCCCGCCGGTCTCGAGCTCGCCGATCGCGAGGGACGGATCACGGCCCTCGTCGGCCGCGACGGGCTGACGGAGATCGCCGGCGTTCCAGTGGCGGAGCGGGAGCCGATCTACGGTCGGAGCGGGGAGATTCTGTACCGCTGTACCGTGCCGCGCTACGATGCGACGGACATTCTGGCCGATCTCGGAGATCTGGGATGCGTGCGCGACTGAACCCGGGGCTCCTGATCCCGGCCTGGCTCGCGGTGGCCCTGCCTGCACAGGCCGCCTGCGTCGTCGATGCCCGGCCCGTCACCTTCGGGGTGGTGGACGTCTCCCGGGTCACCTTCTCCACCGGTCGGATCGAGATTCTCTGCGAGGAGGCGGTGACGGTGGCCATTGCCCTTTCGAGCACCGCCGGCGGCCAGCGGAGGATGATCGGTCCCGGTGACCGGGGACTCGTCTACGAGCTCTACACCGATGCGACCTACCGGCAGGTCTGGGGAGACGGCCGAGGCCGAGGCGTTCCCGTCCAGGCTGCCGTCGCCGCCGGCGAGCGCCGGCGTCTGACCGTCTACGGCGTCGTCCCGGCGCAGCCGGGTGTGCCTGCGGGACGGTATGCGGCCCAGCTCGTCATCTCCATAACATTCTGAGACGCAAAGATAATATCGGGTTTCCCGCGGATCGCGGTTAACCGCGCATAACTTCCGATAGTGGAAGATGCTGTACTGTTCCCTTCGACGACCGAACGGGATACGGTCGACGTAGGGAGAAAAACGATGTCTCAGTCGGGCAAGTCCGCGCGGCGGCGGCTCGCCGCCGTCTCCTGCGCCTTCGCATGGATCATGGTCGCCGGCACGGTCGCCGCCGTCGCCGGCAGTACGAGCGCCACCCTTTCGGTACGGGTCGTGGTGGTCTCACCCTGCGACCCCTCGACCGGGGCCTGCGAGCCTTCCGGCACCTCGGCGTCACTCGCCGCGCCGGGCGCGGATCCGGCTGGACAGGCGGCGGATGCGGCGCCGATCCGGATCCGGCAGGAGACCGTGGAGGGGCGCAACTACCGGACCATCGTCTACTGAAAGGCGGCCCGCGGTTGGGGGCTTCAGTGCCAACGGTTTCGTTGGTACCATGACCGCGGATCGAGGAAACGGTGGTTGCGCCATGCTGCTCGCACGACGAAGCTTCGCCGGAGCTCTCGGGCTTCTTCCGTTGGCACTCGTCGCCGGTCCGGCACTGCCGGCCGCTGCCCACGGCGAGTTCGAGGAATGGTTGCGGAAGCTGCGGGCCGAGGCGCGGGCGGCGGGGATCCGCGACAGCACGCTGGACCGGGCACTGGCGGGACTGGAGCCCTTGCCGCGGGTCGTCGAGCTCGACCGGCGGCAGCCGGAAGGACGCCTGACCTTCGCCGAATACCGCCGGCGGGTGGTCAGCCGCGATCGGATCCGGCGCGGTCGCGAGCTGCGCGCCCGCCATCGCCGGATTCTGGCCGCCACGGCGCGCCGGTACGGGGTCGCCGATCGGATTCTCGTCGCGCTCTGGGGGATCGAGTCGAGCTTCGGCGGCTTCAAGGGACGCTTCAACGTCGTCGCCGCTCTCGCCACCCTCGCCTTCGACGGGCGTCGCGCGGCCTTCTTTCGCAAGGAGCTGCTGGCGGCGCTGCGGATTCTCGACGAAGGCCATGTTCGGGTCGAGCAGATGTACGGTTCCTGGGCCGGGGCCATGGGGCAGCCGCAGTTCATGCCGACCACCTTCCTCGCCCACGCCGTGGACGCCGACGGCGACGGGCGCCGTGACATCTGGAACAGCCTGCCCGACGTCTTCGCTTCCATGGCCAACTATCTCCGCCGTTCGGGTTGGGATCGTCGCTATCGCTGGGGACGGGAAGTGCGGCTGACCCGGGCGGTGGACGGGGAGCGGATCGGCCTCCGTCACCGGGCGGCGCTGGCGACCTGGGCCCGGCGGGGTGTCCGCCGCGCCGATGGCGGAGCGTTGCCGCAGGTGGCCATCGACGCCTCGCTGCTGTTGCCGGACGGTCCCGGCGGACCGGCCTTTCTCGTCTACGACAATTACCGGGTCTTGCTGCGCTGGAACCGCTCGCATTATTTCGCCCTCTCGGTGGGGCTCCTGTCCGACGCCATCCTCGCACGATCGGCGTGAGACCCCCGGAGGCGCGGATGCGAGCGCAGAAGGTCGCGGATCGTCCGAGCGCCCGTCTGCTCGGGACGTTCGTCCTGCTCCTGTTCCTCGGTGCCTGCAGTCTCGGTGGCAGACCCGCGGATGCACCGCTGCCGCGGACCGAGGGGGTCTACAAGCTCGGTGATCCCTACGTGATCAACGGCCGCTGGTACCGCCCGCGCTTCGATCCCGCCTACGAGGCCGTCGGCATCGCATCCTGGTACGGCGACCCGTTCCACGGCCGACGTACCGCCAACGGCGAGATCTTCGACAAGAACCGTCTGACCGCCGCGCATCCCACCCTGCCGCTGCCCAGTCTGGTCGAAGTGACCAATCTCGAGACCGGCCGTCGCCTCGTCGTCCGGGTCAACGACCGCGGGCCGTTCGTCGGTGGGCGGCTGATCGATCTCTCGGAGGCCGCGGCGCGCGAGCTCGGCTTCCGCGAACAGGGCCTCGCCAGGGTCCGGGTGCGTTTTCTGCGGCTCGCCGAGGATGCACGGGGCCGGCCGCCACGGCCGCAGCCGGCGCGTCCGCGGGATCCGCGGTCGGCGCCGCCGACGGCCGTCGCCGGGGAAACCGGACCCCAAGAGGTGCGCCGCTGCGACGAGGCGGCCACGGCCTTCTACGTGCAACTCGGGGCCTTCCGCCAGATGGCGCGGGCCCGCGAGGTGGCCCGTCGGCTGCGCGGTCTCGCTCCGATCCGCTTCGAGAGTGCGACCCGCGGCGACCGGCTCCTGGCGCGGGTCGTGCTCGGTCCGATCGCCTCCGAGCCGGTGGCCCGCTCGATACTCGACCGGGTGCGCAGGATGGGGTATCCGGAGGCGTTCGTGAGCGCCCGGGGCAGGGGCGCCGTCCCCTGCCTCGCCGGTGGTCTCTCCACTTTCGGATAGGATGGCCATGTTGGTGATCGTCCGCCTTTCGCTGCTCCTGCTCCTGCTCTCGGTCCCCTACGGCGCGGCGATCGCCGCCGCGGTCTTCGACACCGCCGCCAAGGCGGCGATCCTGATCGATTTCCGTAGCGGTCAGGTGCTGTTCGCGAAGAACCCGGACGAGCCCCGGCCGCCGGCTTCGATGAGCAAGCTGATGACGGCCTACCTCGTCTTCGAGCGGCTCAAGGAGGGCAGCCTGCGTCTGGAGGACGAGCTGCCGGTGAGCGAAAAGGCCTGGCGGACCGGCGGTTCGCGGACGTTCGTGCAGGTCGGAACGCGGGTGAAGGTGATCGATCTGCTGCGCGGCATGATCGTCCAGTCGGGCAACGATGCCAGCGTCGTGCTGGCGGAGGCGCTGGCCGGAAGCGAACGCGCCTTCGCCAAGCTGATGAACGAGAAGGCGGTGGAACTGGGCTTGACCAACAGCAACTTCGTCAACGCCACCGGTCTTCCGGACCCCGAGCACTACATGAGCGTCCGCGATCTGGCGCTGGTGGCGCGACGGATCATCGGCGAGTTCCCGGAATACTTTCCTTTCTATTCGGAGCGGGAGTTCACCTACAACAAGATCCGCCAGTTCAACCGCAATCCGCTCCTCCGCAAGAAGGTGCCCGGTGTCGACGGCATGAAGACCGGCTACACCAAGGAAGCCGGGTTCGGCCTCGTGGCGACGGCGGAGCGTGACGGCAGGCGGCTCATTCTCGTCGTCGCCGGTCTCGAATCGGCCCGCGATCGGGCCATCGAAGCCGAGCGCCTGCTGGAGTTCGGGTTCCGGGAGTTCCGCGAATACCGGCTGTTCGAGGCCGGAACGCCGGTGGTCGAGGCCGATGTGTGGCTCGGCGAGGCCGCGAAGGTGGCGCTGGTGAGCCGGGAGCTCGTCGCCGTCACCCTGTCGCGTCAGGCCCGTCAGTCCCTCGAGGTGAAGGTGCGCTACGAAAACCCGGTACCGGCGCCGATCGCCGCCGGGCAGCAGCTCGGCGAACTCGTCGTCACCGCCCCGGAGATCGAGCCGCTGACGGTGCCGCTGGTGGCCGGGGCCGAGGTGGCCAAGGCCGGCATCTGGGGGCGCATCACCGGCGCCCTCGGCTATCTCGTCGGAGGGGCGTCCTGACCGGCGGTTCGCGGCCGGCGCCCTTCATCACCTTCGAGGGCGGCGAGGGGGCCGGAAAATCGACCCAGCTCGAACTTCTCGGGCGCCGCCTGCGTGCCGCGGGCATCGACAGTCTCGCCACCCGCGAGCCGGGCGGCACCCCGGGAGCGGAGGCGATCCGTCACCTGCTGCTCGACGGGAGTGCCGAGAAATGGCTGCCGCTGGCCGAACTCTACCTTTTTCTCGCGGCCCGCGCCGACCATGTCGCCCGGGTCGTCGAACCGGCGATCCGCGCCGGCCGCTGGGTCCTCTGCGACCGCTTCGCCGATTCCACCCGGGTCTATCAGGGGCTCGCCGGCGGGCTCGGTCTCGATCTCGTCGATCGTCTCCAGGAACCGGCCCTCGGCGGCTACGTTCCCGATCTGACGGTGCTCCTGGACCTGCCGCCGGAGACCGGCCTGCGGCGGCGACGGGCGGACGGGGACGAGGGGAGGTTCGAGGCCAAGGGCGTCGCCTATCACCGCCGCATTCGCGAGGGATTCCTCGAACTCGCGAGACGCGAGCCCGGGCGCTTTCTGGTCCTCGACGCCACCCTTCCCGTATCGCGCCTGGCGGCCCGGATCTGGCGGGAAGTGACCGCGCGGTTCGGATCGGAGACATGAAGGAGCGAGGCGACCGGCCGCTTCCGCCACGGCGGAACCCGCGACTGTTCGGGCACCGGGAGGCGCTGGCACGCGTCCACCGGGCGATGAGATGCGGGCGCATGCCTCACGCCTGGCTGCTCTCGGGACCGGAGGGCGTCGGCAAGGCGACTCTCGCCTGGCATCTGACGCGCGAGCTCCTGGCCGGGCCGGAGCCCGGGGAGCCATGCCACGATCCCGACCATCCGCTGTTCCGGCAGGTGGCGAGCGGGGCGCATCCCGAACTCTACCTGCTGGAGCGGAGCGGCGGATCGGCGCAACGGAGCGAGGAGATCCTCGTCGGCGACGTCCGCGCCCTGCTCGAGCGGCTGGCGGCGACGCCGACATTGCCGGGCTACCGGGTGGTGATGGTGGAAGAGGCGGATCGCCTCAATCGCAATGCGGCCAACGCGCTCCTGAAGATGCTCGAGGAACCGCCGCCACGGGTGGTCTTCCTGCTGGTCACCCGGATGCCGGCGGCGTTGCCGGCGACCATCGTGTCGCGCTGTGCCCGGCTCGTCCTCCGGCCGCTGGAGGAGGCGCTGGTCGCCGAAGCGATCGTGGAGATCCTCGATCTGCCGCCGGAGGAGGCGCGACGGCTGGCCTCGCTGGCGGGCGGTTCGATCGGCCGTGCCGTCGAGCTCGCGACGAGCGGTTTTCTCGAGAGTTACGCCGACGTCCTCGAGGTTCTCGCCGGGGCCGAGGCATCGGGGGACACGATCGCGGCTTTCGCCAGCCTGAGGGAGCTCGCCAGCGATCGCGGTGGCTGGCGTGGCTTCACGCTTCTCGGCGAGATCCTCCGCCGGGCCGTCCGCACGGAGGCGGGAATGCCGCCGGCCGTCGAGCTGGTACCTCGGGAGAGGGAGGCGCTGGCGGCGCTGGCCGCACGGCATCCGCTTGATCGGCTGGCGGGCTTGTGGGACAAGCTCCAGGCCTTCGCGAGGCGGGGCGAACGGCTCCATCTCGAGTCCTCCCAGGCCCTGATCGTGATCCTCGACGAGATGGCCGGCGGCCCCGGGCGCCGGGGCGTCGGCCGCTGACGCCGCAGCGGAGACCCGCGCATGTCCGCGCCCGAAACCTATTACGTCACCACCCCCATCTACTACGTCAACGATTCGCCCCATATCGGCCACGCCTACACGACCCTGGCCTGCGACGTCCTGGCCCGCTTCATGCGCCTCGACGGGCGCCGGGTGCGCTTTCTCACCGGTACCGACGAACACGGGCAGAAGGTGGAGAAGGCGGCCGGGGAAGCGGGGCTGGATCCTCAGACCTTCACCGATCGTGTCTCGCGGCGGTTCCGCGAGCTCCTGGAGGTCATGGACTTTTCCGCCGACGATTTCATCCGCACCACCGAACCGCGGCACGTACGGGCGGTGCAGGCCCTGTGGCGGAAGCTGGTCGAGCGGGATCAGATCTATCTCGGCAAATACGCCGGCTGGTATTCGGTCCGCGACGAAAGCTACTATGCCGAGAGCGATCTCGTGGAGGGCAGGGCGCCCACCGGCGCGCCCGTCGAATGGGTCGAGGAGCCGAGCTACTTCTTCCGTCTTTCCGCCTGGCAGGAACCGCTGCTGGAGTTCTACGAGCGCCACCCGGACTTCGTGCTGCCGCAGAGCCGTTACAACGAGGTCGTGAGCTTCGTGCGCGGCGGCCTCACCGATCTCTCGGTATCCCGCACCACCTTCCGATGGGGTATTCCGGTCCCCGACGACCCCGACCATGTGATCTACGTCTGGCTCGACGCGCTCACCAACTACATCTCGGCCCTCGGCTATCCGGACACTGGGAGCGAGCTCTACCGCCGTTTCTGGCCCGCCGATCTGCACGTCATCGGCAAGGACATCCTGCGCTTTCACGCGGTCTACTGGCCGGCCTTCCTGCTGGCAGCCGGGATCGAGCCGCCGAGGCGCGTCTTCGCCCATGGCTGGTGGACCAACGAGGGCCAGAAGATCTCCAAATCGCTGGGCAACGTCATCGACCCCCGGGTGCTGGTGGAAACCTACGGGCGCGATCAGACCCGCTATTTCCTGCTGCGCGAGGTGCCCTTCGGTCAGGACGGCGACTTCCGTCACGAGGCCATGGTCCGCCGGATCAACCACGATCTCGCCAACGACTACGGCAATCTGGCGCAACGGGTGCTGAGCATGATCGCCCGCAACTGCGACGGCCGGGTGCCGGAGCCCGGGCCTCTCGCCGCCGAGGACCGGGCGCTGCTGGACCATGCGCACGCCCTGCTGCCGGCGTTGCGCGAGGCGATCGGTGTCCAGGCCCTGCACCGGGCGCTGGAGCTGATCTGGGAGCTGATCGGCGCGGCCAACCGCTACGTCGATGCCCAGGCGCCCTGGGCCCTCAGAAAGAGCGATCCCGGGCGCATGCGCACCGTCCTCTGGACCCTGGCCGAAACCATCCGCCATGTCGCGGTGCTGACCCGGCCCTTCGTGCCCGCCGCCAGCGACCGGCTCCTGGATCAGCTCGCGGTACCCGAAACGGACCGGGTGTTCGCGGCCCTCGGTGCGGGGGGGCGTCCGCTCCTCCCGGGGACGGCGCTGCCGCACCCGCGAGGCGTGTTCCCGCGCTGGCAGCAGGAGTAGCGCGGATGTTCCTCGTCGACAGCCATTGTCATCTCGATTTCCCGGGGCTCGCCGAACGCGAGGCGGCGGTGGTGGCGGCGGCGCGCGAGGCCGGTGTCGGGCTGATGGTCACCATCGCCACCCGACGCGAAAGCTGGGGGGAGGTGACGGCGCTGGCGGCACGCCATCCCGAGGTCGTCTGCGCCCTCGGCGTCCATCCGCACAACGCTGGCCGGGACGGCCTCGAGGATCCGGCCCCGCTGATCGCGGCGGCCGCCGATCCGCAGGTGGTCGCCGTCGGCGAGGCGGGGCTCGACTACCACTACGATTTCGCACCGCGGGAAAGCCAGGCCCGCAACTTCCGCGCCCATATCGCGGCCGCGCGGGAAACGGGGCTGCCGCTGGTCGTCCACACCCGCGATGCCGATGCGGATACCCTGGCGATCCTCGAGGAGGAGATGAAGGCCGGACCCTTCACCGGTGTCATCCACTGCTTCAGCTCCGGTCGGGAGCTGGCGGAGCGGGCGGTGGCGATCGGCTTCCATCTGGGCATCGGCGGCATTCTCACCTTCCGGCGCTCCGAGGAGCTGCGAAGGATCGTCGCCGAGATGCCTCTCGATCGGCTGCTGCTGGAGACCGATGCCCCCTATCTGGCCCCCGTGCCCCTCCGCGGAAAGACCAACGAACCGGCCTTCGTCGTCCACACGGCGAAGGTACTGGCGGCGGTGAAGGGAACCGGCCTCGCCGAGATCGCCCGCGCCACCAGCGACAATTTCTTCCGCCTGTTCACCAGGGCCCGAGCCCTCCGTCCGGCGTGATGCGGATTATCGTGCTCGGCTGCGGCACCTCCGCCGGCGTGCCCCAGATCGGATGTGCCTGTGCGGTCTGCCGCTCGACCGATCCACGCAACCGCCGGCGGCGCTGTGCGCTCTACATCGAGGCCGCCGGACAGCGGCTGCTGATCGACACCGGACCCGATCTGCGCATGCAGTGCCTGGATGCCGGGATCGGGGCGCTCGACGCCCTGCTCTACACGCACGGCCATGCCGATCACCTGCACGGCATCGACGATCTGCGGCAGATCAACAATCTGATCGGCCGACCAATCCCCACCTATGCGCATCCCGAGGTGTTCGCGCGGATCCGTGCCCGCTTCGGCTACGTCTTCGAGGGCGGCCGGGCCGAATTCGGCTTCTGGCGCCCCGAGCTCGAAGCGCATCCGGTGGAGGAGGGGCCGTTCCGCATCGGCCCGCTGGAGGCGGTGATGTTCCGTCAGCATCACGGGCGCGGCTGGAGCTGGGGCTTCCGCATCGGCGGCTTCGCCTACTCCACCGACACCGACGGCCTCGACGAGGCGGCCTTCGCCGCCCTCGCCGGCACCCGCTACTGGATCGTGGACGCCCTGCGCGAACGACCGCATCCCAGCCACGCCCATCTCGCCCGCACGCTCGAATGGATCGAGCGGCTGCGACCGGAACGGGCCTGGCTCACCCACATGAACCACGAGGTGGATTACGCCGACTGGGCGGCGCGCCTGCCGCCCGGCGTCGCCCCGGCGCACGACGGGCTGGAAATCGAGCTGGACGGTTGAGAGATGGAAATCGCCGAAACCGGTCTGCACGAGGTCCCCGCGGGCAAGATCGCCGCCGTGGTGACCTGTCTCGAGATGCGGGAACGACCGCCCCTGCCGGAACGGAAGCCCCCGCCCGGCGTGCGCCTGGCGCGGAGACGGGCGCCCGAGCCGGGATGGTATCGCGAACTGTACCGGGCGATCGGTGCGCGCTGGCTGTGGTTCAGCCGGCTGGCGATGTCCGACCGGGAACTCGCGGCCGTCATCCGGGATCCGGCGGTCGAGGTTCATGCAGTGGAAGCGGAGGGACGGGCGATCGGTCTCCTGGAGCTCGATCGGCGCCGGTTTCCCGACATCGAACTCGCCTTTCTGGGGCTCCTGCCCGACCGTACCGGTCGGGGGATCGGCCGCTGGCTGATCGGCGAGGCGATCGGCCTCGCCTTCGCCCACCGGCCGGCGCGCTTCTGGGTCCACACCTGTACCCTGGACCATCCGGCGGCGCTGTCCTTCTACATCGCCAGCGGCTTCCGCCCGTACGCCCGTTTCGTCGAGATCGCCGACGACCCGCGCCTGACCGGACTGCTGCCGAAGGACGCGGCACCTCATGTCCCGCTGATCGGCGAGCCGTCCTCGTGAAACGCCCATCGGCCGCTCACGGGTTCCCGTTCCGGCGGTCGCGGCGGGAAACCGCGCCGACAGGGGGACGGTGCCCCCGGGTCACGGGTCAGGCGATGGCCGCCTTGGACACGGTCGCCGGCGCTCCGGCCGGGATTTCCCGTGGCCGATCGTCGGGCTCCTTGAGCACGTAGCCGCGGCCCCAGACCGTCTCGATATAGTGTTCGCCGCCGGTCATCGCGGCGATCTTCTTGCGCAGCTTGCAGATGAAGACATCGATGATCTTGAGCTCCGGCTCGTCCATGCCGCCGTAGAGATGATCGAGGAACATTTCCTTGGTGAGGGTCGTGCCCTTGCGCAGGGAAAGCAGCTCGAGAATGGCGTACTCCTTGCCGGTCACATGGAGGCGCTGGCCGTTCACCTCGACGGCGCGGGTATCGAGATTGACCACCAGATCGCCGGTCCGGATCACCGACTGCGAGTGGCCCTTCGCCCGTCGGACGATCGCCTGGATGCGCGCCAGGAGTTCGGCCTTGTTGAAGGGCTTGGTCAGATAGTCGTCGGCGCCGGTGGTGAGCCCCTGGACCTTGTCGGTCGGATCGGTCCGCCCGGAAAGGATCAGGATCGGTGTCTGGACGCGGGCACCGCGCAGCCGCCGCACCACCTCGTAGCCGTCGATGTCCGGCAACCGCAGATCGAGCACGATGATGTCGAAATCGTAGAGTTTGGCCAGCTCGATGCCGTCCTCGCCGGAGTCGGTCGTCTCGAACACGATTCGCTCGCTGCGCAGGGCGGTCTCGATGAGTTTGGCCGAAACCGGATCGTCCTCGATAACCAGAGCTCGCATCTGCGTCCTACCTCCTGGACCTCGCGCCGTCACCGTAACCTTAAGGCGCAGTTCCTTAATTCAATGTTAACGTAGGTTGTGCTTTCCTGCTCGCGGCTTCGGTGACGGCGTGTGTGATGTCCGGGAGATACAATCACAGGTTGATCATGAATGCAAGCGATGCGCGCTCAACAGAGGTAGAATGCTCGTCACAGTTGTGTCCGGCCGAGCCCGGGCCACCGGTCCGGGCCTCTCTCGCCGAAACCCTCGCGGGACGGCTCGCCGGCATCCGCCCCTGGCGGGCGGTGGGCACGGTCCGACGCTGTACCGGCCAGCTCGTCACCGCGGGAGGGCTGCGCGGGATCGTCGGCCTCGGGGACATCTGCCGTGTCGTCAGGGGGCGGGGCGAGCGGGGTGACCTTCTGGCCGAGGTCGTCGGCTTCGACGAGGACGAGGTCCGCCTGCTCGCCTATGACGATCCCGTCGGCCTCAGCGCCGGCACGCCCGTGGTCCACGATCGCGACCATCAGCTCGTCCGTCCCCACGAAAGCTGGCGCGGCCGGGTGCTGGACGCGATGGCCGAGCCGGTGGACGGTGGCGGCGCGTTGGTGGCGGGGGCCAGCGCCTATACACTGCGGGCGCGGCCGCTGCCGGCACAGTCGCGGCGGTTGATGGGCGAGCGGCTCCGGCTCGGCGTCCGGGCCCTCGATCTCTTCGTGCCCTGCTGCCGGGGGCAGCGTCTCGGCATCTTCGCCGGATCCGGCGTCGGCAAGTCGAGCCTGCTGTCGATGATCGCCCGCAACAGCGATGCCGAGGTCATGGTCATCGGCCTCGTCGGGGAACGCGGCCGGGAACTCAACGAGTTCCTCGAGCACACCCTGGGAGCGGAGGGACGCGCGCGCAGTGTGGTCGTGGTGGCCACCTCCGACGCACCGCCCATGATGCGGCGGCGGGCCGCCTACCTGACCCTGACCATCGCCGAATATTTCCGTGACCGCGGGGCTCAGGTGCTCTGCCTGCTCGACAGCGTCACTCGCTTCGCCATGGCCCTCCGCGAGATCTACCTCACCGCCGGCGAGCTGCCGGCGAGCCGCGGTTATCCGCCGAGCGTATTCGCCGAACTGCCGCGCCTTCTGGAACGCGCGGGACCGGGAGCCGATCGCGGCGCCATCACCGGCCTGTTCACCGTCCTCGTCGAAGGGGACGACCTCAACGAGCCGGTGACCGACACGGTGCGCAGCGTTCTCGACGGCCATGTCGTTCTCGATCGAAAGATCGCCGAACGGGGACGGTTCCCGGCGGTCGACGTCCTCAGGAGCATCTCGCGGGCGGCTCCCGCCTGCTACATGCCCCGGGAGCGCGAGCTCGTCGTCCATGCCCGTCGGTTGCTCGCGCTTTACGGGGAGATGGCCGAACTCATCGAGCTCGGGGCCTATCGTCCCGGCTCCAACCCGGCGGTGGACGAGGCGATCGCCGGGCGCGAGGCGATCGAGAAACTGCTCGCCCAGGAGATCGGCGAGGATACGAGGGACCGCGACCCCTTCGCGCTGCTGGCCGCCGCCCTCGGGCGGGAGGAGGTGATGGCGGCCGCGGATGCGTAGGTCGGTCCTCGAAAGGCTGGCGCGCCTCGAGAAGCAGGCGCTGGATGCGCAGCGGCTCGCGCTCGCGGAGCTGGCCGCCAAGGAGGCGGAGGCCCGCCTGCGGGAAGTACGGCTTCGCGAGAGCTGGGCGAACGCCCTGCGCGAACCACCCGCCGAAGCGGCGTTGTTCGCCGCTCTCGGCCCCTTCTGTGAGGCCAGCCGCGACGAGCGGAGGCGGCTCATCGCCGAAACCCGCGTTCACGCCCGGGCGGCCGAACGGCTCACCGCCGAACTGCGCGAGCGGATGACCGGGGTCAAGCGTTACGAATTGCTGGCCGAACGTCTGGCGGCGCGGGAGCGGGAGGAGCGGCGGCGGCGCTGGGCCGACGAGCTGGACGATCTCGCCGCCTGCCGCCGCCGCTAGCGGAAGCGCGGGCTCCGGGATCGGGCGCCCGAATCGATGTTCAGCCCGCCGGCAGCGGCGGCAGCCCCAGCATCTCCCGCACCTTCCGTTCGCGCGAGGGCCGGAGCCCCGCCGCCCGTCCTTCCTGGATGGCGATTTCCTTCGGGACACCGCGCGAGGCCCGGTAGAGGGCCCACATCGCGCCGGCCCGGTTTGCGGAGATGCAGAACACCAGGAGCGGATAGTTTTCCGTCCGCTCGACGATTTCGGCGAACGCCCGGACCTGCTCCCGGGTCGGCGCCCGGGTCGGCACCGGGAGACGATAGACCCGGAGGCCGGCGGCTTCCGCCGCCTGCGTCAGGAGCGCCCCGTCCTCCTCGTCCGGCAGCAGGTTGACGATCGCCTCGAAGCCGAGTTCGGCGGCAAGTGCGAAGCCCTCGGGGGTGACCTTGCCGGACGTCGCCACATGCGGGGCGACCCGCGTATAATAGGGAATCCGATCGTCGACCCGGTCGCCGAAGGGGGCGTCGGGAAGCCCCGAGGTGACGTCGAAGGGATTGGCGGCGGCCGCCGGCAGGGCCTCGGGAAGCGGCATCCCGCCCTTCATCATGGCGCGTCCGGGAGCCGGGGCACAGGGATTGGCGACGGCCGGCGCGCAGGGGTTCATCATCATCGCCCCGGCGCCGCGGGGCATCGCCGGGGCGCAGGGATTGGCCGGGGCGCAGGGGTTGGCGGCCTGGGCCCGGGCCTGCGGCAGGAGCTGCAGCCCCCCGGATCCGGGGGCCGGCTGGACCCCGGCCGCGAGGGCCGCCACCAGCGGCAGGGCGGTCATCGACAGCAGCTTCGCTTTCCTTTGCATCACGCACTCCCTCGATCGGGCATGGACGGGAAGAGGAAGGGGGCCGGAGGTGGTCGCCTTCCGGCGTGCTCCCTCGGCGATGTCATTCGGCCGGCTGGATGCGACCGGTTCCGAACCGGCGGGCGCTATCGGCATCGCCTCCGTCGACCGCCTCGAGCACCTCCTCGACGGTGTAGGGACCACCGAACTTCCGCTCCAGCGCCGAGCCCAGCTTCCAGCCGAGGATCGCGATCACCGCCAGCCCGGCGATGACCGCGAGCGTCGGCACGCCGAGAAGCTGGGGCAGGGTGAGGCCCGGGGAGCCGACCGTCGCCAGGGCCAGCGACCGGAGGTCGTCGAACAGGGCGGCGAACAGGATCGAACCGCCGATCATGCCGAGAATGAAGACGAGGGCGTCGAGCCGCCCGGAAGCGAGACCCACGGCCGAGGTCCCCGGGCAGTAGCCGCCGAGGACGAAACCGACCCCGATCAGCGCCCCGCCCAGCACGGTGCCGTAGAGCAGCAGGCTCGGCACGAACACCGCCCGCGACGGCATCCAGCCGGCGGCTTCGAACAGCCAGAGACCGGAGGCGGCGACGATCACGGCCGTGAACATGATCTTGAAGACCGACCAGTCCCTCAGGAAGAACTGCCCGGTGAGCTTGCGCGGGCTGCCGAAGCCGGCACCCTCGAGCACGTAGCCGAAGAGAAAGCCGGCGAGCAGGCCGGAAAGCAGCCCGTTGTCGTAGAGGGGCAGGGTCATTGCCAGAGTCTCCGCGCGAACATGCTGGCGAGGAAGCCGGCCCCGAAGAAGCCGGCGAGGAAGACGAAGCCGGCCACCGCCAGGGTGGCGCTACCGGAAAGGCCGAGGCCGCTCGTGCAGCCCTGGGCGAGGCGGGCTCCGAAGCCCACCAGCAGGCCGCCGAGGAGCGCCCAGAGGAGCCGCGCACCTCGGCCGGTCCGCGGGCCTTGCTCGATGCCGGTTCGGAAACGGCCGCTCGCGAGCGCCCCGGCCAGGCCGCCGAAGAGGACGCCGACGATTTCCCAGCTTATCCAGGAATCCAGCGGGTTGCTCCGGAGGAAGGGAGCGAAATAGCCGTTGGCGAAGGCCCAGTCCGGGAGCAGCAGCGCCGACAGCCAGGCCCCGACGCGGGCAAAGAAGCCGCTCGCTCCGAGCCCGTGCCCGCTGATCAGGAAGGTGAAGAGAAGAACCAGACCCAGAGCCGTGCCCGCGATCAGCGGGGGCCAGAAAGGACGTGGTGCCGCCTGCATGTCGGACCTCCCGTTCGACACCCGATTTTCGTCACCCCGCGGCCCGTGCGCGATCGACGGCACGGAACGCGCGGTTCCCTCTTTATGTTAGGGGAATCTTATAAAAGAGAAATGCGATATTCCGCCGCAAGACGACGGCCGTCGGATCGCGTCGGCCTTCTGGAAAGCCCCGTCGGGTGTCACTCGGCGGCGTTCTCGGCGATCAGCCGCTCCCGGGCGAGGCGGGTCCGGAGCGCCTCGATCTCCGCCACGCGCCGGCCGAAGGCGGCCCGCTCGGCGCCCTGCAGCTCGTCGGCCGCCACCTGACGCAGCTTCAGCGGATTGACCTGCCGGCCGTCGCGCAGGACCTCGTAATGGAGGTGGGGGCCGGTAACGAGCCCGGTGCTGCCGACATAGCCGATCACCTGCCCCTGGCGAACCCGCACCCCGCGCCGGATGCCCTCGGCGATTCTCTGCATATGCGCGTAGGCTGTGGTGTAGGTGCCGTTGTGGCGGATCCGGACATAGTTGCCGTACCCCTTGTTGCGGCCGGCGAAGATCACCGTCCCGTCGCCGGCGGCGTAGATGGGGGTGCCGCGCGGGGCGGCGAAATCGACCCCCTTGTGCATGCGGGTGTAGCCGAGCACCGGATGTCGTCGCTTGCCGAAGCGGGAGGACAGCCGGGCCCCGTCGACCGGTGTCCGCATCAGGGACTTGCGCACCGATCTGCCGGCCCGGTCGTAATATCCCACCGTTCCGTCGCTGCGGGTGAAGCGATAGGCGGTGAGGGGCTCGCCGCCGAGATCGAAGGCGGCGTACAGGATCTCGCCGCCGCGCCGCTGTCGGCGGTCGGCGCTCAGGATCTCCTCGTAGAGGATGGCGAACCGGTCGCCGGGCTGGATGTCGCGCTGGAAATCGATATCCCAGCTGAAGAGACGCACCACCTCGGCGAGGACCTCGCCCGGCACGCCGACCGCACGCGCGGCCCGGTAGAGGCTGCCGTCGATGCTGCCGGAGGCCAGCGCCGGCCGGCGCAGCAGGGGCCGCTCTATGGTCGCCGCTTCGAAGACGCCACCTTCGCTGCGGGCGAGCCGCACCCGTTTCTCGAACCCGACCGGCAGCGACAGCCCGGCGAGCCGCAGCCTGTTCTCCTCGCTGCGCAGCCGTTCGAGTTCGACGGTCAGATACTGTCCGGGGCGCAGGCGTCGCGGATCGTAGACCTTCTCGAGCGAGGCGATGGCTTCGTGCGCCTGGGCGCGGGACACGCCGAGACGCAGGAGGATTTTCAGGAGGGTGTCGCCGCGCCGGATCTCGACCTGCTCGCGGATCCGGGTGGCGGGGGCGAGGCGCATGGGGGCCGCGGCGAGCGGCGGGGCCGGATCGGGCAGGCTCGCCACCGCGTCGAAACCGGCCACCGGCGTCCAATCGGCACCTTCGCCGGCGACCAGGGGGATGCGCGCCTCCGGGGCGGGGATCCCGGTCTGGATCGTCGCCCCCGGCGGGGATGGGGAATCCTCCGGCAGGAAGACGACGCCCGCGAGCGCGAACGCGAAAACGACGGTGGCGGACGGCAGCAGCCAGCGCAGGACCGACGCGGAAGGGGCGGAAAGAAGCGCCACGTGCAGGGCTCCCCTGGTCAGGCCTCGATCGATCTTGTCGTTGTCCGCCGCAACTGCCCCGCAACGAGGCGACCGCGTGGACGGTGTCCACGGGCTCCTTCCCTCGCCGTCAAGCTAGCCGGGCCGGGGGTAGGACGTCAATCCCGCCGGGCGCCGGGACGGCGGGGAGCCGGCGCCGACCGGAGGCGAAATCGCTGCGGAAACCCCCTTGCGGCGGCGGCGGAGCGGGCCTATATAGCGGCTCGTCGCGGCGGTGGTGCCGCTTCCGCGAAGCCGGTGGTTTCGCTCCGTTCTTTGGGTATGTTTGGTTTTGTTTGGAAGGGATGTGCGGGCGGCGGAGTGTCTGCTGTCTTGCATGTCCTGGCGGGTAGAGCCTCTGTCACGGGGGCTGTTTCGTATCGTTTGGTACGG